>NPIF01002397.1_pt3 | contig 34985 bp, 42 predicted proteins | sample 8637461 | NCBI WGS metagenome assembly NPIF01 (sample SAMN07420641, study PRJNA396082) | bioreactor metagenome | isolation source: sample BR12 brine-fed electro-methanogenic bioreactor BR | place: Japan: Kochi | collected 2016-12-09
GATGGCCCCTCCAACACGGCCGCTGCTGCTATGCCCGGCACGCCAGGCCATGCAGCCACCAACGTGATCGACCGCATGGGCGGCCTCGATCCCCAGGGAGTGACCGTGGACGGCAACAACGCGGCTGGCGTGGCCAAGGGCTTCAAGATGGGCTCGGACAGCTCGCCCGAGTGGTTCCACGAGGTGCTGGCTACGCTCCTGGGACAGGCTGACGCCGCCCAGGCAGCCAGGGAGCGAGCCAAGACGGCTGACGAGGCAGAGCCTGAGGCCAAACGGCTGTGGCGCAGCTCACAGCTGTTTGAAAAGCTGGCCGAGAGTTCAAACAGCTGTGAGACGGCTGACAGCACTTTGACCAAGATCAGCCAGGTCCTGCCGTTCCGCCCGGTGAACGCCGACCACGACTTCATCAGCCGCAACTGGAGCTGGCACGTCGGAGAGAAGGCCCGGCTGGCTCGGGCTCACACCAATCAGGCACCCCACAGCTCGTTCATGACGCGTACGCCCGGCTCGCCTGTCCTCCGCCTGGCGAGCGTGCCCAACATGCTGGGCGACTGACTCTGGCGTGGACGAGATCGACACGGCTGGTTACAACAGACATAGTTCGCCCCGCGGCGGACAGCAGCTCAAGATGCAGCGTAGTCAGGAGATCAACCATGGAGCGGTTGATGGCCACGAAAGGCCTGCTCGTAGGTTTCGTCCTGTGGCTGCTGCTGGGGGGAGCGGCGAAGGCCCAGGATTTCTATTCCTCCATGAGCCCGATGTATCGGGCGGCGTACGCTACCTGTCTGCTCCTGGGTCATCGTGGTCCAGAGGGCCACCAGCAGCTGATTGAGGCCAGCTGCGTGATCGTCCACGTCAACGACGAGACCGGCGAAGCCACCGTGCTGACGGCCGCCCACTGCTGGGAGGAAGGCTACGAGTACCAAATCTGGCCCCAAGGCCACACGCAGGCCACGCCGGCCAAGTTCACCTGGGTCAGTCCCAGCATCGACAACTGTGACCTGGCGATCATGAAGTTCACGCCCACGCAGAAGGTCTGCTCGGTGGACGGGATCTGTGCCCAGACGCCCGCCAGGGGTTCCCGCGTGATGCTTATGGGTTATCCTGGTGGCAAGCGTACGTTGCGTGGGCTACCGGGCGTGGTGAAGGCCTCCGAGTTCGACTGGGTGACCGTCACTGCCGTCGCCGTGCCGGGAGACAGCGGCGGCGCGATCGTGGACATGCGAGGTTACCTGGTAGGCATCGTCTCGGCCACCAACTTCAGGGAAGGCCTCGGCACCAACAGCGAGACGATGAGGGCAACGGTCTATGGCAACCAACAAGGGGAACGGTGACGGCACCGAGGGCTACTGCCGCTTCATGACGGCAGGTGCCCTCATCATCATCTGCTGTGCCTACTTGATCTTCGCGTTCATCTGCACCACGCCGGTCGAAGAGGGCAGCGCTCGCACCACGCTCGGTGCCATTGGCGTGGGCCTGCTGGTCTTGCTGGCGGTCTCGATGTCCGTCCACGGCCTCTACGTCTGGAACAGCTACCTGATCAAGCATCCCAGAAGGGACGACGAATGAGAAGACTACAGCCGTGGCGTGTGCTGCTCTACCTGGCCCTGTGCGGCGTGGTGGGCAGCTTCGGGCTCTGGTACTGCTTCCGTGAGGAGCAGGGCTTCACCGCTCGTGTGTGGATCGCTGTGGCCGACTGGCTCAGCGTCATAGGAGCCTTGCTGGGATGCTACGGCTTGGCGCTGTGGATAAGGGAGCCGGAGAGCGTGGAAGGAGATGCGGTTGAGCACGCTGGTCATTAGCTTGGGGAAGAACTGCCAAACTGCCCACCATCTCGTTCGCCTGGGGCTTACCACCGTCAAGCGGTTGCCCTTTGATACCTCGCTCACCGATCACGCGGTGCTCTGCGAGATGCTCCGCACCGACTTCGCCAATGCCTTCCAACAGCGGGTAGGCATCGTGGACCACAACAACCGCTTCATGTTCGGCCACCACGAACTGCCTGCCGTGGCCGGCGTCATGCAGACCTGGCGGCGTCGGGTTGGCCGCTTCCGCTCCCTGCGGCAGTTCCGTGGGCACCTGGTGTTCATGCGAGGCTGGCGGCCGTGGAACCCTGCCGACACCGGACAGGAAGATCGCGATGAGCTGGAGGCCGCCCTGGGGTCTTTCGGATTCAAGGACTTTGAGCTACGCTACATCGAGTACGTGGAGCCGCCCGCCGGGAGCACGGCGTGGATTGGCAGCGACGAACAGTGGGAGGAAGAGCTAGCAGACCTGCTGAACCACGGTAGCCGTCCCGTGGTCCAGTAAACAGCTCGACGGCAGTTCTATCGGAGGTAAAACCCGATGAGCGAAAACGTGAAGCGTACGCAGATCGACAAGGAGATTGAGGAGGCTCGCCTGGTCCGTGACAAGGCCACAGGGGAAGCCATCACCACGCTGATCAAGAAGATCGAGGGGAACGTCAGCTCCACAGAGGCGCTGCAATTCACCCAGGCGGCTCTCAACCTGGCCCACATGCAGAACTCTGCGATTGAGGGTCATCTCAGGTTGGTGGAGGCCTTGAGCCGTCCCCACTGGCCGTGGCCCGATCGCCTGGACGACCTCATCACTATTCTCGAAAAGGCGGCCTACACGCAGCCCAGCGGGTTCCGCGAGGGCGGTCAGCCCGACACTGTGGTCACCCTTCCGCAGACCGAGCTCATGACCTGGGTCGAGGACCTCAAGCGACTGAAGAAGAACCAGTAGTAGAAGGAGCAGTGGTGAGGTACAACGGTGCCCCGCCGCGGTTTTGTCATGAGTACCGAGGACTCACCCGCCGACAGCATCATGACCGAGACGGTCCGTGACTTGGATCGGGCCATCATCCGGGACATGAACATCGCCATGGGGCATCCTGATCCCACACGGCCCGAAGAACCCGCCCGGCGGCTTGAGCGGGACATCGTGATCGGGGAAGTGCTGGAGGAGCTGCTGGCCGATGGGCCAAATCCCATGCAACGAGCGCTCGAAGCGGTAGCCGAGCCCAACGAGGAGCTGACGGTGACGGCCGCCCGCGTTGAGGCCATGTTCGAGGCCCTGGTGCAGGAGAATCCCGACGATGAAGACACGCGTCGCCGGATGAACGCGTTCACCAGGGCACGGATGCGAGAGGATGGCTTCTTCCGCCGCATCATGCCACCCGTGCAGATCAGCAACGACGAGCTGGACTGCCTGCCCGATATGGTCACGCCTCGTGTTACCGTTCACCAGGACTTTCATCCCGTTCCTCCACAAAGGGAGTGGACTGTGCAGCAGATGGCCGCGGCGCTGGGAGTGCCGCGTCATGTTTTCGAGGGAGAAGTGCCCTTGATTCCCCACGAACATAGTGAGTACGCCACACCCTACGAACGAGCCCAGTGGTCCATCTTTGTGCCTAAGCAGCGGCAGTTCCTCAACCTGCATCCCAACGGCACGGTCTGCTGGGGCAACAGCGTCCGCGGGATTCGCTTCCCCGATCGAGAGAGCGCCGCCAACTTCTGCCCGGACCTGATCAAGGCCCACAATGCTATCGTCGTGCAGGTCACCGAGTCCTGGTGGGAGCTGGACGCCCACATCGTCAAGGACCACTCCACCGATCAGACCTACCACGAAGACCTTCGCCTGGTGGAGATCCGCAACTCCCATACCGTCTGGTGCCAGCCGGCATGGCGGCAGCAGGATCACGTGCCATTCCTGCGGCCTATGAGGTTGAATGAGGAGACGGTAGAGCCGATCATGGAGATGATCAAGAACAAGCGGGCTGAGGTGGCAGGCCTTTTCACGCATGGGAACATCGCCGTCCTTCAGCCTATCCCTTGCCACACCATTTACTACCGCGAAGCACCGCCGGAGGTGCAGCGACACGACTACGAGCGGCCACTGCGGTCGATCGTGTTGGACACCGAAAGGACTCGATGAATGAAGGTCTCGTGTTACACGTGGGTCAAAGATTGGCCCGACATCGCCTACACGCTCCCCATCAATATCCATTCCACCTCGGGCAAGAACGTGGAGTTCTGCATTGCCGACTGCGGATCAACCCCTGAGAACTTGGACGCCCTCTACCTGGCTGCCCGCGGCGTGATGCGGGTCACCGTCAAGGAGTTCGGCAACCTGCCCGTCCACATGTCCGTCAACAAGAACCTGGCGGCCAAGATGTGCAAGGGGGACATCCTGCTCAACCTGGACGGGGACAACGTGCTTGGCCCCTGGACGATCGAGTACGTCAGGTCCAAGATCGAGGAGGATCGCCGGGCCGTGATCCGCTTCCTCAGCAAGGGCACGCTTCAGTCCGGCATCACCGGCCGCATTGCAATGCACCGCAAGGTGTTCGAGGACCTGGGCGGCTACGACGAGCAGTTCGCCCCGCGGGGCAGCGATGACCTGGACCTGCTCGAACGGGCCAAGGCCATCGGCTGCCGCATCGTGACGGCCGAGAACCCTTGGGTTGTGGGCCTGACAATTACCACGCCGAGGCACCAGTCGTTGCAGTACATCTGCCCCCACGGCAAGCGAGACGACATCGAGCCCTGGGGTAACTGCCTGGATGCAGCCAATCGCCATCGCTCGGAGGAGAACATCCGGCAGGGACGGCTCAAGGCCAACCAGGGGCCGCCCATGTACCGGCTGGACGACTACTACGACATCAAATACTACCGCCAGGCTGCACGCTGGGCGGACATCGCCCAGCTGGCCAACGTGATCTACAACTTCTTCCAGCCCAAGTCCCTGATCGACATGGGCTGTGGGGACGCTCGACTGATCGCCAACATGCCCGAGCACGTGGTGGTCCAGGGCGTAGAGGGCTCGGCCTACGCATTGCAGGTCTGTGAGACCGACGCCCACCTCGTGGCCATCCGTGACCTGCGGTACGTCTTCGAGCCCCTGGGCAAGTTCGACCTGGTGACCTCGATCGAGGTGGCCGAGCACATCGAGCCCGACTACGCCCCCATCTACGTGCAGAACCTCGTGCAGCACGGAGACCGCGTGTTGGTCTCAGCGGCCATGCCCAACCAGGCCGGCACCCAGCACGTCAACTGCCGGCACAAGCGCTACTGGATCGAGCTGTTCGCCAAGCACGGCTTCCAGCGGCAGGAAGAGACCGAGCGGGAGCTGAAGGAGCTGCTGGAGGACTTCAACCAGCCCAAGCTCGTCCGCAACCTGATCCTTTTCGAGAAGCAGGAACAATCATGAGCGATGCAGCCTGGGTGGGATACTTCGGGTGTCTGTTCGGCACCTGCGTGCTGTTGTTCTTCGCAGGCGGCTTCGCCCAGATGCGGCACGAGGAGGACACGCCCTGGCTGTGCATCTTCTCGGTGCCCATGTACGTCCTGGCCATCTGGCTGGTGCTGTTCAACACCAAGTGCCTGGACTTCGACTGCCCCATCTGCCCGCACTACACGGTGTGGATGGTCGTGCGGGAGTACGGCGGCTTCTGGGCCTGGACGTTCTTCGTGATCTGGAGTCTGTGGGCCCTGCTCATGGGTGTCTGTGTCCTCATTGGATTGTTCGGCGCGCCGCTGGAGCAACGGCAGCGTCAGACGCCCACGCATCATCGGCGGACGGATTATGCAGAGACAGGCTGCCAGTATTGTGGTTCAATGTTCAAGAGGCGGGACGTCGTGTGCCGCCGATGCGGAGCTCCAAGAGAAGCAGTAGGAGACGGGTGATGGACGCCCAGTGTGGAGGAATAACCCGAGCGGGCCTGCAACAAGCACTGCGTGACTTCCCCAAGCAAGCAGCCGCGATCGCCGAGCAGGGCCGCACTGTGATCGTTGCCCCTCCCGAGATATGTCGGGACGTGCAACGATTGTTGAGGAAATGCGACGATGACGGCAACCAAGGCAATCTACTGTCGGAAATGCAAGAAGGAGATCCGGGACCTGGGCATTGATGCTGACTTGAACTGGTGTCCCCGCTGCGGCGAGCTGCTGTGGGGAGACCGGCGTGCCGGGACGGAAGGCTACGTGCCGCCCGTGCTGAAAGTCTTCCCGCGATTCGATGAAGAGCCCGCAGAGCAGTTCCCGCACGTAGCTGTACGAAAACCCTAACCCCGACGAGGGCTGCGACGTCGGGGCTTTCCAAGAGCAGCACGTTTTGACATGGAGGGCATCTCGATGCCGCGTTTTGGATGGAAGAAGGACCGCTACGACAGTCGTGACTATCGTTTCAAGGCCCGCAGGGCCCTGAAGATTCCCAACCAGGCCTCGTTGGAGTTTTTCCTCCCGGATGTGCGTAACCAGGGTGAGGTGGGCAGCTGCTCGGGCTTCGGTACGGCAGGCGCTGCTTCAGGCCTAGCCAAGCAGCTCAACGCCTTCAGGGAGTGGTTTAGCCCCACGTGGATCTACAACGGTGCCCGTTACATCGAAGGTTCGCTGAACTCCGACGACGGTGCCTACATGCGTGACTGCATGGACTGGGTCTTGGAGCGTGGGCTGCTCCTGGAGCAATACTGGCCCTATGATCCCGAGCGGCTCGACACAACGAGCCCTCCCAGCAAGTACAATGACTTCGCGGCCCAGTATCCGATCCTGGAGTACCAGCGTATTACGGGTGGAGCCGATGGCGTGTGCGAGGCGATTGCCGATGGCAACTTCGTGATCCTGGGTGTTCCCTGGTTCAACAAGTGGATGGACACGGACAGCGAGGGCTTCCTGCCCGACGTGCGGGCTCGTGACTCGCTGGCTGGCGGCCACGCTGTCTTTGCCTACGGCTACGACAAGGATGAGGGCGTGGTTGACGGGCAGAACAGCTGGGACATCGACTGGGGCCTTGATGGCCGCTTCCGCATGCCCATGGACGCCTTCAACCTGTTCAACCGCTTCGGCGGTTACGACGCCTACGTGCTCAAGGCGGAGGGCTGGTCCACGGCCGATCCCGAACCCGAGCCGGAACCCGAGCCCGAACCTGCCAGCAACAACTTGAAAATGCGGTTGCAGGTGATGCAGCCCGACGAATCGGACTGGCAGACTGTTTATGAGACCAAGTTCTGCTAGAATAGGGCAATACCCGTTGTTCTGCGATGGGCACCTGTGGCGTGACGGGTGCCCATTGCCCTTTCTTGGAGAGCTTCATGCCGCAACACAAAAACAAACGCGTCCATGCCTATGCCGTCTGCCAGTCCTGCAAGAAGCGGCGTGTGGCCTACCTGGTAGTAGGTGTCTGTGAGAACTGTGAACAACGGATCTGCATGAACTGCTGGCACGGAACTTGCCAGCTCTGTGGGCACAATCGTGCCAAGATAACCCTGGAGAAGATCGCCCAGCGACTGCGGGAAACTCCCGACGATGAGCGAGATAGCAGCTGGGAGTGGGAAGCCGACATGTGCCGCAAGGCAGGGATCGAGGTCGGTTCCTATTTACCGCCCGAAGAGGCTGGACTACACTGACCAGTCACATTCCTAGCCATGCAAGGAGGTTGAGTGATGGCTTATTCTGTGCTCGTGAGCTGGCAGCCGAGCAAGAGTCCGTGTGCTGCCTCCCAGTCCCTGTCCATCGAGGTCTACCGCAACGGCATCCTGCTCATACCTCGCAGGTCCATCAAGCTGTTGCCCGAGGCATCTCACTGGAACACGCAGGAGATGGGGCTGAAGCTGGAACACGAGGATCAGATCGACGTGATGATCACCACCATTAGCGACGAGGGCTTGCCCGATCACGAGCCGCCCCGTCGCCGTTTCATGGTGGCTCGCTGCCCGACGTGCGGTGCAGCTGAAGAAGGAGAGGGCGAAGTGGTGTTTCTGGCACCATCCCTCGCCCAGCGCTGGGCGGCAAGGTTTTGGCAGTGGCTGCTGCCGAACCGCGCGACCTTCCAGTACCCGGTGTCCGCTACCAACATTTTCTTCAAAGCACAGGCTATTGTGCATGCCGATGCCGCGGCATCGGTCTAGCAGGAGGACGTTCGACCATGCTTACGCGACGAGACCTTATCAAGACGACCATGGGGATGAGTGCGGTAGCTGCCACGCAGGCGTGGCCCACGAATCTGTTGGCCGGCGACACGCTCAACCGCGATGAGGCTGCTGCGGCCAAGCAAGCTGGCCTCATCGGGCCTGCCCCGTCTCTGGATGCCGCTGGGTTCAGCAACGAAGCGATGGACGAGGAAGTGGAGGCGCTGGTCCGTTACTACCATCAGCTCCACCGCCGCATCAAGCGCGATAACGTGATGCGTGCCTGTTCCGCGCCGTTTGCTACCATGCCCGTCAACGTCTACACGCGGATGACCAAGCAGATGCTGGGGCTGCCCGAACCGGCCACGCCCCACGTTCACCTGGGCATGCTGGGTGCCCAGCCGTGGTCTCAGTATCCGCTGGACTATCTGGCGGCCCGTGTGGCCGAGCGGCTTGGGATCATCCCCGCGGGCGTGGAGCTGGTGCCTGCTTATCGAGGCATCGACTTGCGGATGCCCGATGGTGAGCCTGCTCCCCGCGATCGCGTGCTCTCCCCTTGCTACGTCCAGGATGTGGACGATGCCCACTTCAGCACGCGGATCACGGCCGCCATCTTCCTGGACATCGTGACCGGCATCTGGCAGGAGTGGGACAGCAAGATCAAGGCAGCCCGCGAGGCTGCCGCTGAGATGCCTGGGCAGCCTGGTGAGCAACGCATGCAGATCACGACGGTCACGTTCAGCCTGGGCCGCGAGGCTTTCATGATCGAGTGCTTTGCCTACAACGTAGGCGCTGGGTTCATTCACACACCGCTGCTCAAGGGTTGAGTGGCAAGCAGTCCGTCGTAGTAGTCCTGGAGGGACACGAAGATGGTTGCGTTTTTAGCAGAGTCACGGGTGGCAGTTGTGAACAACCACCCGCTTCAGGGCCGTGTGGGCTCGGTGATTTCAGCTACGGACGATGAGGTGCGTGTGCGTATTGACGGCGGACCTTTGCGAGGCGTGTCGCTTCCCAAGGCCGCCGTCAAACCTTTGACGGAGAAACCGGGCTCCTCCCCGATCGTCTACGGGAATCATCCTCACTGCCACCCCACAGCTCGTGTTCTGAACATTGGCCGTTTCTATCGACCGGAAGAAGCGGGGTTGATCGGAACTGACCAGGAGATCGACGACGATTCGATAATCTCCACGGAGCCAATACCAGGTCACGACGATGACCCCATCGTCGAGCCAGGGGGCGGGGAAGATTTGCCGGATGACTTTGGCGGGGACATTATCGGCGGTGGGGAACAGCGACCTTAACAAGGAGAATGCGTTATGGATTGGCCCCCACTTACCGTGGACGAGCTGAAGATATGCGGCTCGATCCACATCCACCGGCACATGATGGGCACTACGGACCCTCACGACCGCCTGCGTATCCGGCAGGCCAGCATGGGAGAGCATGCTGGCCGTCAGGTGTTCGGCTTCGTGAAGTCCCTGGGCGTCTCGCGGATCTTTGAGATTGGCACCTGTGCCGGGATCGGGGCTGCCTACATGTGTGCCGGAGCCGAGCAGAACCACGACGCCGTGACCTACGTGGGAATGGAGGGCGTGCCCGAGAAGGCTGCTTTGGCGGAAGAGACGATCAAGCGCTTCTGCCCCAAGACGTGCTCGATCATCTTCGGGCTCAACTTCGATGAGTCGTTTGAGCCCGCCCTCTACCATGCCAAACCCCTCCAGTTCGTTTACCTGGACGGGCGGCACAAACGCCAGTACACTCTGGCTATGTGGGACCGGGTGATCGAGGAGATGGACGAGGGAGTTGTCCTCTGCGACGATCTCTGGTGGCCCGCACAAGGGAACGCGAGAAAAGTGATGGCTCGCAACCCGAGAGTTGACCGGATCGTCAACTTCGCCCGCAAAGACGCGTTCATCATCAAACCGGCATGACGCGTCGCTAACCACGTGTTCCAACAGGGAGGATCATCACGTGAACAAGCTCAAGCTCCTGTGTGCAATCATGCTGCTAGCCCTGTTCCTCGGGGCCGACGAGAAGCAGCAACAGGACGACTACCGGCTGATGCGTTTCTCCGCTACCTGGTGTGAGCCATGCCAAAAACAGCACGCCATCTTCCAACAAGCAAAGGTCCCCGAGCTGCTGAAGAAGCTCGGGGTTCGAGACGTGCCCGTCGACGTGGACGCCCACCCCGAGGCTGCCAAGGCCTGGGGCGTGGAGACGATCCCCACGACGATCCTGGTTCGCATCCGCGTGAAGAACAAGGCCACCGCAGTCAAACGGTGGGGCGGTGTCGAATGCCCGCTGCTGACTGCGGAGCAGTACAGGACGTTCGTTGACCCGTCGAAGCAAGGACCTGAACCACCGAAGAGGCAGTGATGGCAGAGTTATTCACCCCAGTACCAGGCGTGGACGAGTTGTTCGACGCCCAGCTCCGCAACCCAAAGGATGCGGCGCTGCGAACCTGGTGCAACGTGATGGACATGTTCCCGTGGCTCCCGGAGCCACGGGCCGGTCAGCAGGTGATCGACCTGGGCTGCGGCTCGGGTCGTGTGTCCATCGGGATGACCAAGCTCTGGAACCCGCACGCCCGCTACTGGACGGTGGACGGTGACGCCGACGTGATCGGTCGCCAGCAGTGGTGCGTGGCCCAGCGAGGAGCCGGGAAGGGCTTCTATACCCGAGTCGACGTGATGATCGAGTTCTGCAACGCCAACGACGTCCACCACCGTCCCGTGCTGATCAACAAGGATCTCCAGTGGGACGAGCTTCCGCCGCCGGCCGACGTGCTGTTCTCCATGTACTCGGTGGGCAACCACTACCCACTCACGCTCTACGAGCGCCTCTACCCGCAGATCCTCAAGGATCGAGCCACCGTCTGTTTCACTCACAACCCGGCGACGGGTGAGATCCCCGACTACTTCCAGGTGCTGGATCGCAAGCCCGACTCCTACAAGGTGCTGGCCGATATTCACACGCCTGGGGAGTTCGTGGCCGCTACGTTCAGGAAAGCGTCATGCCCAACTCCGTAACCCCGCGTGGTCGCCCCCACGCTCGTGCCTACAACCTCGCGTACATTCACAAGGCCTGGAAGAAGCGGTTGCTTCCCCCGGAGGCTGAGCTGGCAGGCAAGTCGGTCCTCGACGTGGGTTGTTGGGCCGGCGGCTGGGCCAAGGTGGCCATGGAGAAAGGAGCAGGCCGTGTCATGGGCGTAGACGTCTGCCGCTCGCCAGAGCTGATCAAGGACGTGGAGTTCCGCCAGCTCGACTTCATGTCTGAGGCGGCCAACCAGCTGCCCCAGTTCGACTACGTCTTCCTGTTTGGCGTGCTCTATCACACCTACAACCCCATGGGCATGCTCATGCAGGCCCGTCGCTTCGCCAAGGAGCAGGTGTTCGTGGAGACGGCCTACGCCGCAGGACGCAGGGGCTGCGTGCTGGAGGTCTTCAACGACCACACCAACTGGTTCAAACCCAGCACCGAAGCGCTGCTGTGGATGATGCGGAAGGCGGGCCTCGCGCCTATTAACTCAGCGCCCCTGGCTGAAGGCCGGATTGCCGTGTCCGGTCGCGTGGTGGAGCCGGAGGAGACGCTGCCCCGTGGCAGGACCTGGATGACCAAGTAGGATTGCAATGAGCGACACGATCGGACCGCGAGCCGCCAACCTCGCCCAGATCCGCGAGGACTGGGCAAGCCGCCTGATCCCTGAGGACCTGAAGGGTAAGACCATCATGGATGTAGGCTGCTGGGCAGGCGGCTGGGCCAAGATCGCCTTGGAGAAAGGGGCAACCAGGGCTATCGGCGTGGACGTCTGCCGTTCACCCTACCTCTGCGACGGCATCGAGTTCCGTCAGCTCGACTTCATGTCCGAGGCCGCCAATCAGCTACCGACTGTGGACTACGTGTTCCTCTTCGGCGTGCTCTACCACACCTACAATCCGATCGGCCTGTTGGCCCAGGCCCGCCGCTTTGCACGGGAGAAGGTGTTCGTGGAGACAGCCTACGCTGCCCATCGCCATGGCCGCGTGCTGGAGGTCATGGGCGGTAAGGACTACACCAACCTCCTGCGGCCCAGCTGCGGCATGGTCACGTGGATGATGGAGCGGGTGGGCCTGCTGCCGGGCGAGCCCAACCTGGTTAACGACCGCCGTATGACCATCGTGGGCACCGTGGGTGAGCCCTTGGAGATGCTGCCGCGGGAACGTGAGGGCATGATGACCTAGCCCTATCGAGGGAGCGATGCTCTCGTATCGACAGAAGCGATCGGCCGTCCTACAATGCGTGGAGTTCGATTCCCAGTCCAGGGATTAGGAAGGGAGACACGCCGTGCCAGCCAAATCACAGAAACAGCAGCGTTTCATGGGCATGGTCCATGCGGCGAAGAAAGGGACGCTCAAGAATCCATCGCCTGAGGTCGCTCGAACGGCCAGTAGCATGTCCGATGAGGACGCGAAGGACTTCGCCTCTACCAAGCACAAAGGCTTGCCGGAGAAGGTTGCAGCGGCTCGTGCGTTCGCTACAAAGCTGGCCTACATGATGCCGGCACCCAAGACTCATAGCACCTCGAAGGTGCTCGCCAGCCGCACGATTCCCTCGACCACACCCAAGGTACCCACGATCGGGCAGCGACGGGTCACCGAGGCCGCCAAGCCCGTCCCGCCTGCCGCTGCCGATGCCCAGGCGGCCAGCAAGGCCATGCAGCCAGGTGTGAAGACGGCCATGGCTGATTGGATGGCCACCGCCTTCGTGCGGACGCCCGAGGGGCAAGAGGGTACGGGCTACGGTTACAACGCCGCGCAAGCCAGGAACAACGCTCTCTACGGGCAGCCTAGTTCGCCAGGACACTCTCCCGCCTTCGACGCAGACACATTCCAGGCGGCTACAGGTGCGGCTGGCCGGTATTTGCCCAAGTCAGCCTCTGGATCTCCGGCAATCACCACGCGGTATGCCCTGCCGGAGGGTGCAACACGCCCAATGATCGTGCAGGACACGCTGGCTACGGCGAGAGAAGCCGCAGGAGGGTTTAGTCAGGCCAGCCCCGCGCCGGCATCGGCACCCGCGATGGTGGCCGCTTCAGGCAGATCGCAGAAGTCAGCGTCAACCTGCAACCTGAAGAAGGCCCCGCGCTACAGTGGGGCTGGGAAGCGCGGCAAAAAGGTCATGCCACAGCCGCATGCAAGGCAGCTGAAGAAGGCTGTGGCTCAGCCCATGCAGCAGCGTTTCCCCTTCGCCAGCCCGCCTGGGCCCGCCGACGATCCTGCTATGTACGCCGACAAGCCGATGATGTGGGATGCTAAGAAGGGTATTCCACTGCCACGTGGTCTCTTCGGCTCGGACACGGAGCACCAGAGCTACCTGCAAAGCCTGCCCAAGCCCCAGCCGGCAGCTCAGTCTGCTACAGGCCTGGGTTCACTTATCAAGCGGCTGGCTGGTCCAGCCCAAGCTCCCGCCCCCACACCTGCTCCTGCGGCGGCGATGGCCAAGCAAGGAGCTTTCCCCATGACCGCTCCAACGGGCAGCCAAATGGCTCCAGCCAGTGGCGGCGTCGATCTCCGTGCCCTCCTGCAACAGGTGCTAGCACGCAGGACCGGGCAGGACAATACCCCAGGAGACGCCGCAGCCGACGTCGCCCAAATGACCGCGCCGTAGGAGGCCTGCTGTGGTGACGGAACACCCATCCCGCGACGTCGCAGACGCGATCAGTCGGGCCGCAAACGAGCTGGAGCTCGGCTACGGCACGCGGCTACTTCAGATTGGGGCCAGCGGCGGGCAGCACGGCGACCCTGTGCATTACCTAGTCAAGTGGCGGAAGGGATGGAAGTTCTTCCTCACTGAGCCCAGGATGAACCGCTTTCGCGAGCTGGTGGCCCGGCACAAGGACGACCTTCGCGTTGTTCCTTATCGGGCGGCCGTGGTGAAAGACAAGGCCCATGAGGGCGACGTGATCCTTTGGGAGATCGCGGAGGCCAAGGGGCTACCGGATTGGACGCGAGATATGGCGTCCTTAAACAAGAAGCTGGTGGAGATGTTTGAGGCCCGACGGCGCGAGCATCACCCCAACCAACCCAAGGCGAAGATTGTCCCGGTCGAATGTCGGGGCCTCGCCTTTGATACCCTGCTGAGCAAGCTGGGTATGACGCCTGATGTCCTGGTGACGGACATGGAGGGTAGCGATGCCTTCGCTGTTCTTCCTGCCCTGGCCCACCGGCTGAAGATCGTATGCTACGAGCACCGTTGCTTCGACGAGACAAACAGCGAACGGCTCCTAATTACCGCAATGGCACGGAGTGGCTACAGCCAATACTTCAGAGGACCTGAGGACGTCGTATGGATACGGAGGTGAAGGATGGAGACACTACTTGTCGTAGCAGCAACACCGAACGATCTGGAACACGAGGAGCGGCTCCTGGCCGACGCGACGGGCAAACCGCTCGTCGTCCATGCCTGGGAAAACGCCAAGGCCTGCACTGCCGCCAGTGCCGTCGTTGCGACCACTTCCAGCAAGCCGATCGCTGACGCCCTGCTCGCGGTCGGGGCCGACGTGGTGATGACCGCCGCCGAGTGTGTCTTCCCGACCGACAGGCTCTACGACCTCTATCGCAACGGCTGGGACCGCTTCAATGCCTACCTGCTGCTGCATGCCAACGAGCCCGAGGTCACAGGGAGGATGCTCGATCTCTGTGCAGCCCTGTTGATTCCTTCCAAGCGGCCTGCGGCTACTCTGGCCGCCCCGCTGGTCGATCCCCACCTCATTACCCGCGTCAAGTTGCAAGTGGACGCGGACGATCAGGTCAAGGACGTCTTCCGCCTCAAGCCACCCTACCCGTGCTATCGTGGCGTTGGCGTCTTTGCCTACCGACCCGTGGTGCTGAAGCACTGGCGGGAGCTTCCCAAGGTACGGGCCCACCGCTGGGACCTGGAGCTGGCTCCGCTGCTCGACGAGGGCACGCCGGTCAGCGTGAAGTGCCTAGAAACCCCCGTGCTGAACATCGAAAGCAGCGACGACTACAGGACGTGGTATCTGCGACGGGGGAAGTGATGGCGGTTGTTCTGTTCCGTAGCCCGAAGACAGCGAGCACCTCGATCGGGGATACCCTGGACAAGGCGCTGGGGTTGGGCGTGCGGGCCTTCCGCATGGAGCACGGGCACAGTACCTTCCTCGACCGTTTTGAGTCGGCCTTGCCGGACTACGACTTCATTCACACCTGGAGCGTCTGGTTCCACGGCACCATGGCCAAGTTCGGTAAGGTGCTGATGGAGGAGCACCACGTCGTGACCTCGATGCGTAATCCCTACGCTCGCTTCATCAGTGGATGGGCTTACTCTCAAAAGAATGGCTGGATCAACGACGACGTCTCTCCTCGTGGCCTGATCGAGATGCCACTCACGGCCCTGCACAAGGACGCCCAGCACCATGCTTTCCGCCCCCAGGTGCAGAACCTCTACTTCAAGGGCACGCTGCACGTTCACCAAGTGATTCGCTTCGAGCACGTCAACACCGACTTTGCGGACCTGGCAAACCGCCTGGACCTCAGTGGGTTGGAGCTGCCACGGCTGAACGTGTCCAAGCACCGGCCCTGGCGTGAGTATTACGAGGAAGATCCGGGCCTGCGGGAACTCGTGGAGGCATCGACCCCTGAAGACTTTGCAACCTTGCCCTACACCTTTGATCGGGATGAGCCCACAGGGGCACTGCCGTGGAGACTGAGGCAGTAATGGCCGTTGTTTTGTTCCGCAATCCGAAGACCGGTGGCACCTCCGTGGGCTCTGCGCTGCAATTGGCGTTGCGGAAGGACGACCGCGTTCACGTGATGGACGTCAACGACCACGACACCTTTCTCTCCAGGTTCGAGGATGCCCTGGCAAAGTACGACTTCGTGCAGACCTGGGGGGCCTGGTTCCACAACAGCATGAAGTTCTACGGTGAGGAGCTGATGACGAAGCACCACGTGGTCACGCTGATGCGTAACCCGTACGATCGCTACATCAGCTCCTGGGCCTACGCCAAGCAGAAGGGCTGGATACCCGAGGATACGTCGCCGTTCGATCTCTCCTGGATGACGACGCAGAACATGTCACGGCTCGCTTGGCATCACACGTTCCGTCCCCAGATCAACAACCTGTACTACTACGGAGAGCTTCACGTCCACCAGGTGCTCCGGTTCGAGCACCTGGAAGAGGACTTTCGCGACTTGGCCACGCGGTTGGATGTCCCCGACGCCAAGCTGCATCAACTCAACCCGTCCGAGCATCGACCCTGGCGGGAGTATTACGAGGAAGACCCGACACTACGCAGCCGTGTAGAAGCCGCGATCCCTGAGGACTTTGCGGCTCTGCCTTACACGTTCGAGCAAGACGCGCCCAGCGGGCCAGTACCAAGGAGGTTAAACGGTGAGTAAGGGAGTGCATCTCATCGTAGATTGTCACGGAGTACCCAGAAACACCTGTAGCGATGCGGAAGGGATGATCGAGGCAATGATCGAATCCCTGGTGGCACACGGCTTTACGCCAATCCACCAGTTCACGACCAGCCGGCGAAGCGTGGAGGGCTTCGTGGCTACCGCAGTCCTGGACGAGAGCCACATGACATGTCACACTCACACGGCAGAGAGTACAATGGCGATCGACATCTTCACGTGCGGCGAAACCAACCCGCGGCTCGTGCTGGACGCACTGAGAGAGCGGGTGCGGTTGGGTACGATCGCCGTTAGGCGGCTGGACAGGTTTCAAGGAGTGATCCCGTGAGCCCTAGCGACATCCTGCGAGGTATTCGCTACCATGCCCCCAGAATCCGTCCCTTCGACTCCGCGGTCGGTCTCGGCCTCGGAGCCCTGGGCGGGCTGGGTGTGGCCAGCGTCCGCGACGCCCTTGGCTCCGATGAGGAGAAGGACAACAAGCGGTACTGGACCCATGCCCTGGGTGGCGCTGCCCTTGGATTCGGCGGTGCCAACCTCGTAGGCGACCGCGCACGCCGCTATCTCTCCAACAACCTACCTCCTTTCAGCTACGGGAGTTACGACGCTAGCCAGTACAACAAGGGCGGCTTCAACTTCCCAGCAGCCATGAAGGCCCAGGGCGTGACGCCAGGGCCCTCTCCGTCGCCCACGGATTTCCTTAAACCCCGCAGCTGGCAGCACTTCTGGAATACAGCCATTGCTGACCGGCCCAGCGAGGCAACGGTGAACTTCCTCAAGGATAAGCCGGGCGTCAACCTCGGGGAGTTTGGGGCCAAGGCCCGCATGGAGCTCCTTCGCCGCCACATGAACTTGCCGGTAAAGCCCAACGACGCTGTCTTTCGTAGCACGGGCAAGCGATGGTTCCAGCCAGACGTCTCCGAGACGGGCAACGTGATCTCAGGTGGAATCCCAGGTGTGCGGGAGCACGTTGAGATCAGTCCCGAGGCTTGGAAGAGGTATGCTGGCACCGGATCGCGGCTGGACGACTACCTGAAGAAGACCGAGGCCCATCTCACCACGCCCAAGCAGATCCCCTATGCACGGACTGAGACGGTTTATCCCGAGGTTACCAAGCAGCGGACAGAAGGTTGGTTCCCTTGGACCAAGAGGCAGGTCAGCTACACGGAGCCGGCCGACCAGCCCGTGGAGCGGAAGGTCTACACGGGGCTCAAGGACAACCCAGCCTACGCCAAGCTGAAGTCCGACCCATGGTCGGATCTGTTTGCTCGCCACGGCACCCAGTTCAATCCGTCAGGGCGGCAGGCCCGCGTGTTCGACCACTGGGATTTCGGCCTCCAGCCCCTGGAGAGTGCCCTGCTGAAGCAGTATCTAGGCACGGCAGCCGGCGGCGGAACTGGCGCGCTGCGCAAGAATCTGATCCCCAGCACAGTCCGTGACGACTGGGACAAGGCCCAGGTGGCCGACTCCTTCGGCACGGTAGGCAAGGACAGCAACCAGTACGAGCACATGCTGTCCCTGCTGCAACGGATGGTGCTCAACAATGTCCTCGGCCGGGGCGGCGTGGTCTTTGACCAGGAGTTCGACTTCAACCAGCCAGGGAAGCCCCAACCCCTTTACTTCAACCCTCGGCAGACGGACGTAGGACTGCGTTACCTGCCGGCAGCCCCAGGCGGCGGATGATGGAACACTCCAAGGAACAGGAACTCGTCTCGTTCTACGACAACAAGCTCGAATACTACAGCCCGGCAACTACGGAGCAGCTGCAACGGATCGCCACACTGGTCAACGCACCCACGGAGGGCAAGATGCTCGACGTGGGCTGTGGTGACGGGCGGGCCTGCCACTACGCGGTCAACCACGGCATGGCCTATACGGGCATCGACTACTCGGCCAAGCGGATCAAAAAGGCCCGCGAGGAGTTTGGCTACGGGCCCGAGCTGATTGTGGGTGACGTCTACGAGGTGCTGGAGAACTCGCTGCCGCAGTACGACTTCATTTGGTGTTGCGAGCTGCTGGAACACCTGGAGGAGCCCGAGCGGATCTGGCGGGCCATGCAAACGCTTTGCTGCGGCATGGTGGTTTGCACCGTGCCGGTCGACATGCCCTACCACGCCCATCTTCAGGTCTTCAAGGACGACGCTGCAATCCACGAGGCCTTCACCGGTATCACCAGGCTCACACACGTCTGGTGTCCCACGCCAGGAGGCAACATGCGGGATCACTTCGTCTTCACCTGGCAGCCTTCCAATTGATCTAAGTCGTGTGGCCTGCTATCCTTTACCCTGGCCATTGATGGTCAGCAGTTGCCAGGGAGTTCCGGCCCTGGCATTGCAACGGATAGCAGCAGCAGGAGCAGCGATGAAACTCAGAGAAGTCTCCGAACGCATACCCGCGAGGTATCGGCAGCTTCGGTATCTGCTGGACAACGAACCCTACGCGATCACAGGACCGGAACCTAAACCTGGGCACGGCAAACATCGCGACTTCAACAAGGCGCAGGCGTTCTGGCTGGCCTGTGCCTACCTGCTCTATCAGAGCGGTCTGCCGCATACCCGAGCCTGCGAGCTGACCAACCAGCTGTTCGAGCTGATGGCCTACCTCAGCCGTCACACCCGTGCGCGTACCTTCCGGCTCGTCGAGAGCATGTGGTCTTTGGACCCACTCAAGGACAAGTGGTGGGAGATCGCTAGCTTCGCAGAGATCACTCACCCTGAGGGCCAAGCCATTGCCCGGCTGGGCATCATGACGGAAGGCAAGTCAGCTTACAGCGACTGGTACGCATTGGGCGTCTGTAAGCCGGTAGCCACCCCAGAGATCGTGACCGTTTACACCCGGCTGAACCTTACTGAGATCCTGNNTACGCGTGAGTGAGCAGCTTGCTTCCGACATCGAGGTTGTCGTCCTGGCCCACCAGTCCAAGCCGGCCATCACCGCAGAAACGCTGGGCTACCTCGGTATTCCCTATCGGCTCTTCGACAACCCGGACTGGGAATGGCCTGAGGACCACCCCGAGCTGCTGGAAGACCGTACGGAGCGGCCAATCCTGCGTGGCTACGCCTTGAGACAGTTCCGCGCCTTCCGCGGGCATCAGGAGATCATGCGGACGGCCAATCCCAACAAGTTCACGCTGGTCTTCGAGGACGACATGACCCTGGCGGATCACGTCACACCCGAGGAGATGATCCAGCACATCAACGGCGGCGTCTTCTTCATCTCTCGCATGGGCTATGATGCTGTGAGCTATCATGCTCGGGGGCAGACGCCACCACTGGACTCGATCTGCTACCTGGGCCGTGAGTATGTGGAGCTTAGCACCGCAGAGCTGCCTGAGATCGAATGGGGACACCGGGCCTTTCTGCACCCCGTGGTGCAAGCCTTCAACGGCAAGTACGAGAATTATCGGTTCAAGTGGCACGAGGGTTGTCTGGCCTACTTGGCTGGTCCTCGTGCCCGCGTCAAATGGTCGCAGGCAGGACACGGTGACGGCATGCCTTGCGATCTCTTCTTGGCCAACGAGTTGCGGACGCTCGTGATGCGTCACTCGCTCTTCAACCACGACCAACGGCACGGCTCGTTGATTGCCAACACAGGAAGTATCCAGAAGGATCTCAACGATGACGGTACTGCAAAAGCTGATTGAAACCCGTCCCAACTTTCAGCCCGGCAGTGAAGACTGGAGCCCTCGCGGTTGGGCGCTCAGTCCTCCGGGCTTGGACTGGATCGACAAGCATGCAAAAGGGCATGCGCTGGAGATCGGCTGTGGCTGGTCAACCTGTGTGCTGGCTGAGAAGTGCGAAAAGGTCTTCAGCTGTGACGTCCGTGAGGAGAAGTACACAGGGATCACGGCTTGGCTGCAAGAGCACTTCCCGGAGCTGGTTGCGAAGATCCAGCCACACGTTGGTCCGTCGACCGACTTGATCAACACCGCACACGGCCCGTCACAACCAGTCGAGTTCCTCCTGGTCGACGGCCTGCACGCCTACCCGCTGCCCCAGATCGACTGGTTCTTCGGGGCCCAGCACTTGATGGTGGGCGGCTACGTGATGCTCGACGACCGCAAGCTCTGGAGTGCTGGTAGCCTGATCGAGTTCCTCAAGGAGGAGCCCGAGTGGTTGCTGACGTGGCAGGACCTGAACACGGCCGTGTTCCGGCTCATTAAGCCCTTCGACCCCAACAAGGGCCATCGCCGGCAGCCCTACCTGATGGCGCGCTCCAGCGGCGTGCGTGGGGCAGCCATGCGGCGGGCCCAAGGTGGTTGTGCCGGTGGTATGTGCTCGTCGAGGAAGAAGCGACCGTTGGCCCGTGACGGAGAAGAGTAGCGATGGCGTTCGTGATTCGATCCTTTCCCCGTTGTGGCACCCACATGGTCCGTACGGCACTGGAGCAGCACCCAGACCTGACTGTCCATAATGAGGTCTTCAACCCGGATTTCAGTGGCCTGGATAAGATCAAGTCGCTGGGGGCTGAGGAGCTTTACAAGCGACACACCGGGCCTCGTGAGGGCTTCGTGGCTCACGGCTATACCCGTGAGAAGTTCGGCGGCTGGGAGGAAACGCAGAAGCTCTGGCGGGAGATCGTGCCTCGCGAGAAGCCGACGCTGATCGTGCTGCATCGTCGCGACCTGATCCGCCGCTGCTTCAGCGTCTACCAGGCACGCGCCACCAACCGCTGGCACGTCTGGAAGTCCCAGCAGAACCGGCCATCGTTGCCCAAGGTGAAAGTGCAGGCCAATGAAGTCGAGTGGCAGGTCTTTGTGGCTGAGCAATCGCTGGACTGGGCCAAGACGCACTACCCGTGGGCCCACTTCTTCACCTACGAGGACCTCGTTGACAACTGGGACACACAATTTGCGTTGATGCAGGAGCTGCTGGGCGTGGAGCCCATCAAATTGCTGCCCAAGACGGACAAGCAGGACCAGCGGCCGATCCAGGAAATGGTTTCTAATTACCGCGAACTCTACGACATCTTCATGGAGGACTTGGAGATTGGGCAGATGTTCATGGACGCGGAGAAGAACGACGAACAGCGAGGTGTATGATGCCCGGACCCGTGTCCGATTCCTTCGATCCCGAGTTTGGGACCGGCGAGAACTGCGAGGCGATCCGCGAGGAGCTGCGGCGCATGTACGACGAGATGAGCAAGGTCATTGGCAGCGATCCCCTCCCCATCCTGGAAGTGGTGCGGGGTGCCGGTGGCAAGCTGATCCAGGGTAGACTGGAGAAGGACTGGCGGATCTTGCGATTTGCCTTGGAGCGCGCCCTGGAGACGATTTAGCACGGAGGTTCTCTTGTTTGTAATCCGGTCATTCCCGCGTTGCGGCACCCACATGCTGCGAACGGCACTGGACACTCACTCCAGGCTCACTTGCCATGGTGAGCTGTTCCACGCCACCGTTTATGGTCATGCGCTCCAACGGCTAGGGGCAGTCGGCCATCTGGAGTCATTCGAGCTGGAACCGCTTGACGGTTTCGTTGCCCACGGCATCGTGCCTTCTGAAGGACAACCGTTCATCCAGATTTACGAGGACCTCTGGCAGGCCCTGCGTGTCTTCCACGTCCCTATTGTGGCGCTGCGTCGCCGTGACCAGATCCGCCGGCTAGCCTCCCAGATGCTAGCAGGTCGACATCGCCAGTGGTTTCGTGCCCCCAACCAGCCACCTACCTACGAGGCCATCAAGATCCACCCCGAGCAATTGGTCAGGAACTTTCACGGCACACAGGCCAACGACTTGTTGACGGAGAAGTGGTATCCTTGGGCTCATGTGGTTCACTACGAGGACCTCGTGACAGACTGGCCGGTTGAGGTCCGCAAGATCCAGCAGTATCTTGACGTACCCGTCGAGTCGTTGGTGCCCACAATTGCCAAGCAGGACAATCGCCCGATCCGGGAGATCGTCGAAAACTTCGATGAACTGAAGCAGAAACTGGGACACCAGTTGCCAACCCTATTCCAAATCGCCGAGGAAGGCGCTGGGCGTGCTGACGTGCCCACCAACCTACAGGATCTGAAATGAGCGAGAAACCGCATCTCTTCCCGTCTTCGATCGCCCACTGGACCGGTGTTCCGTCTTGGCAGGGCAANNCTCCTGGAACCTAGCGACCCAGACATCGTGAGTCGCTTCAGCAACGCAGGGGCTGAAGTCAAGTGCATCGAATCCGAGTGGCAGGCCTTTGCGGCCACCCACCACCTGCACGGGAAGAATCACCCCGTGGTCTACATGGAGCCGCTGGGTTACCTGCGGGGCGTGCAGTGCCAGCGGTACGACTATGCCATCAACTGTAGCGAGGAGCCCGTTCCTGCGGAGCTGGTCTGGCAGATGCGCAGGGCCGTGAAGTTCAACGGCAAGATCATCAACGTCCACGACCACACCTACCACGAGAAGGAGCCGGGCTTCATGATCAGTTCCTACCCGAGGTGTGGGACGCACATGGTGGTGACAGGGCTCGCCAAGCACAAGGACATCGTGGCCTACGGGGAGGTGTTCAACAAGCAGAGCCAGAACGGCACGCACCGCTTTCCTGATCCGCGGCAGGTCCTGGAGGCCTTCTGGACACACCCGCTGGTCGGCATGGCCGTTCATGCCTACATCGGCATGCGTGGTGGCGTCCACAACCTGATGGCCCCGCAGCTCGACTACAACGACCTTTGGGAGGCCTTGCCGCCGAACCTCAAGGTGATCAGCCTGCGGCGGCACAACCTGTTCGAGCGCCACGTTTCCCACCTCAAGGCCAAGGTCACGAACGTCTGGAATCGCTACGGCGACGACAAGGCCAAGGTGAACCACGCCGTGCCTGTGGACCCGGCCAAGCTGGTCAAGGACGCGGCCTTCGTCAAGAAGGTCTGGGAGGCCGTCGACAAGCGGTACCCCAACCGCCTCGTGGTCTGGTACGAAGACATGTGCCAGGACTGGGGTAAGGAGCTGCACAGGATGTTGGACTACCTAGGGGCCGATCAGCTGACCGACCTGCCACCGTCGTCCAACAAGATTGGGCGACCGCTCAAGGAGGACGTCGCCAATTACGACCAGGTTATGGCTGTCTTGGAGCGACAGAACAACATGAAGCAGGTACTAGCATGAACCCTGAAACTACTTCCGTCACAGGCGTCTTGGTAACCGGCAAGACACACAAACGCTTTCCGCTGGCCAAGCGGGCCGTCGAGGCCTGGCTGCATCAGGACTACCCTGGACCAAGGCAGCTGCTGGTCATCAACGATCACCCCACGCACCATCTCTACAAGCAGAACGAGCTTCCCGAGTTCGTTCACGAGTGTCGGGTCAAGGTGAGCGATGGCCGCCGGCACACCCTGGGTGGATTGCGAAACATCGCCATCGGCCTGGCTCAAGGCGACTACCTCGTGCAGTGGGATGACGACGACTACTCACACCGCGAGCGTCTCCGCTGGCAGGTCGAACGAACCGATCAGGACTGTGCCTCGATCTTCCTGTGGGAGGTCCATTGCAATCTGCTCAGCGGACAGGCCTTCGCCAACAACGGCCAGGAGATCCGTTGCCACGGCTTCCCTGGCACTATGCTCTGGCCCAAGGCCAGCCCGGTTCGCTTTCGCCCGATCGGTAAGGCGGAGGACACCGAGTTCCTGCTGGAGATGCGCAAGCAGATCGGGCTGAAGGTTCTGGACAACCCGCCTGAGCTCTACTTCCGCTGTTATCACGGACACAACACCTGGGATGAGGCGTTCGTGATGAAGCGGAAGCGTGGCTCTCGTGACTTGACTGAAGAGGAACAGCAGTACGTGACTCAGCTCCTGGCGGGTCCGTATGCAGACGTTGTGGAGGGCCTTCGTGCTCAAGCTGACGGATCTTAACATCGTGGGTGCTGGAGAGCACCGTTCTGGCTGGCCGTATTGCATCGAGGCGCTAACCCCGTTGCTGCATGACGACGCGCCCGTGCTGCTGGATGACTTCGTCGAGAGGACATTCCTCTATGACAAGAAGTGGCACCACGAACTGGTCTACGAGCGGCCTTGGATTGGCGTGCTGCATCACCCACCTGACATGCCCAATTGGTATTTCGACAAGCTGCATTTGCAGAATTTGATCCACAACCCTCGCTGGGTCGCTTCGCTGCCGTACTGTCGAATGTTCATCTCAATGGGCACCAATCTGACCAAGTGGCTCAGGCAGACCTTCCCCAACGTGCCCGTGACGACGCTCCGGCATCCCACGGGTCGCCCGATGGTCTACTGGAGCCCGGAGCGGTTCGAGGCTAACACCAAGAAGCGACTCGTGCAGGTTGGCTGGTTCCTGCGGAATACCCACGCGATCTACCAGGCCGACGCGCCGGCCTGGATGAAGAAGACACATCTGTGCCAGAAGTTGAACTGGATCGAGTACGCCCACTGGTTGTGCAAGAAGTCTTATGCTCAGTTGCATCCAGAGCGGACGGAGATCAACGAGACGGAAACGATGGCCCAGGTGGACGATACCCGTTACGATCTACTGCTAGCGGAGAATGTGGCTTTCGTCGAAGTGATTTCGGCGGTGGCCAATAATACCGTGGTCGAGTGCATGGCGCGCAACACGCCAATTTGCATCAATCGCCATCCCGGCCCCGAGTATTACCTTGGCCGAGACTACCCTTTGTTTTATGATCACTTCTCGGAGATCCCGGAAGTGCTCACCATACCGAAGATCCTCGCAGCCCACGCCTACTTGGCCAAGATGGACAAGTGGTGGATTCGCGGGGGCATGTTCCGGGAGCATGTTCGGGCTGCGTGCCTGGAGCACATCCCTGAGTGCCGGGCGTTCACCACTCGCAAGGTGGCCGAGCACCAGGCCTATTCGATTTAGCGGTACGTGACAGGCCGCGACAGCTGTCACCCGCCGTTTAACTATTGAACCTGTCGTGCGTGGAGATGACGCAAATGCCATCAGGGACGATCGTAAAGAAAGATGATAAGGGCTTTGGCTTCATCAAGCCCGCAGGAGGCGGGAAAGACATGTTCTTTCACGTAACCGGTCTTCGCAACCGCACCGACTTCGAGCAGCTTGCCATCGGGGACTCTGTGAGATACGAGGTGGATCAGGAAGGGGATCGCCCTCGGGCGACCGATGTAGTTCGCGCATAAGCAGGTGCTTCATGGCCAAACAACGACTGGCGGTCATTCTCACAACCTGGCACCGGCTTTACCGGCTGGAGCGCACGTTGGAGGACATGGCTGCACAAACATTCCGTGACTTTGATCTCTTCGTGTGGAATAACAATCGGTCTGCCGAGAAGGCAGAATTGATTGACACGCTGTGTCGAAAGTTCTCGACAGACACACCGATTACCACGATCCACTCCTACGAGAACATGTGGGGTCGCGGACGGCAGATTCTGGCCCGTCACCTGCGGCTGAAGCACGGCTACGAGTACGTTCATTTCGTAGACGATGATCAGCAGCTTCCTGAGGGGACGTTCATGCGTCTCTGGGATGAGAAGCAACCGACAACGATCCTAGCTCAGAAGGCCTGGAAGGTCAGTGGCCCCCAGGTCTGGCCCACCCAAGACTGTCTCCCTGGTGAGTATGGCTTCTACGGCGCGACCACAGGGGCGTTGGTAGACACCTCGCTGTTCACACACAGGCAGTATTGGGCCTTGTGGTCACAGAAGTATTGGCAGGTGGACAGCCTGTGGATGTCCATCATGGCCCGTGCTTTGGGCTGGCGAATCCTGAAGTCCTCCCTGTCCCTGTTTCACGAGGGGCAGGACGACGGCAACGCGTTGAGCAAGACCAGCTCTTACCAGGCTCTCTGGCGGGAGTTGGCTACCTTGTTCAACGGCCCCCAAGCTGGGCGGTACAATGCTTCACTCTACGAGGGACCGTTGCCCTGATTGGCAGGCTGTCTGGTAATGGATACGTGATCTGGGTATGATGCTTGCAGAGATTCTTTGGTTTTTCAGATTTGGAGCGCCGCGTTAGCCGAAAAGCGCCGTATCTATAGGTAGACGCTGAGGTCCAGGGAGGGCTCTCAATGCCGCGGAAACCTTTCTCGTTCCTCGACCCGCCGCTCACGCAGCCCTACGCGGCCGGCGAGGACAATCGCCATCTGCCTGCCATGCCCCTGCTCAGCGGGCAAGACGCCATCAATAGCCTCGTCGGGTACTACCCGTCTGCGCGGAAGATGGATCGGCTGGTCAACCCACACACCTACCAGCGGCCGGAGGGGACGCGCATGACAACCATGCCTAACACGAAGGTAGCATTGCTTTTGAAGACGGCCAGGGATAAGCGGCGGCGAGACTTTCTGGCAACACTCGACCCTGCCAAGTCCCTGCTCGTGTCAGGTTTCCTCGTCAAGTGCAGCAATGCCAAGTACGATGAGGACGCCACGCTGACGGCCTGCTTTCAGGCGGCTTCGCTGCACCCGGCGATCGCGATGGAGTTCGAGAAGTGCGGCTTCACCAAGGAAGCGGAGAACTGGTTTGGGCGGGGTATGAGCAACGCGGGGAACTTCCTCAAAGGGCTCGGAACCTCGCTAGCCGGAGGTGTTGGTCGCGTTGCTGGCGGGATCGGGCAACTAGGCGGACGGGCCACGGATGCTGTGGGTTTGACATCGAATGCCACGGGGACGGCTGATGCGTTCGCCAACGAGATGCAGGCGGCCACGCAGTCAGGGCTCGCTACGGCTTTCGGCGGGCTTACCGATCAAGACCCATCCCAGGTGGCAAAATCCTGGAGCAAGACGCCTGGTTACGAGCGGACCCAGAGCGTGCCCGAGATGCGGCAGCGACACCTTCGCCAGCTTCATGCTGGGGGTAACGGCGGCGTGGCGGGGGGAGCATACACCACGTTGAATGCAATCGGCGATACTGCTATGGAGATGGTGCCAACTGCCGGGGCAAGCGCTTTGCCTGGTGCTGCGAGCCTTGGTAAGGCTTTGCCTGCCGCGGCCCAGTACGGTAAAGGGCTGCAAAAAACAATGCTCGGTATTCAAGGCCTAAATAGTCCTGTTGGGGAAGCAGCATTCGGCACAGCACTGCCTGCTCTGCGGGATGCAAGCAGCCTTGGGGACGCAGCGGGTCGTACTATCGGCGGCTTGAGCGATTACCAGCAAGGTGCTATTAACCCTGGCCAGGCTGTCGGATTCGTGGGGCACACCGGGACGCCTGACGGGGAGATGTTGGTGCAGTTGCATGACGGTCGTCAGGTACCTGAGGGCCAAGTTAATGCGGCAACCGGACTGGGCCCGCAGGCCCCACCAGATCGAGTTGAACAGTTTAATGCCCAGCAGGCTGGTCAGTCCGCACCTGCCCCTACGAATCAAGCCCAGCTGGACAAGCAGCGGATGAAGACGCCTCCGCCCGCTCAAGCCAATGCGGCTCAGCCAGCTGCACCGTCCCAACCTGCCACACCTCAACCGGGTCAGCAGCAAGCGGCGGCTGGTGAGCCGCAACAACCCAAGTCCTGGACCGACTACGTGCCCTACTGGTCACAGATCCAAGGCCTCGTGCAGCAGGCCCCGGAACAGGCGAAGGAGTTCTACGACCAGGCCAGCACGCACATCAAGGCTGCTTTCGGCAACGAGGCGGCTCAGGCAGAGCTGGCCAATGTGGCCAAGGGTGGCGATCTCTCCCCGGCGGCCCAGCAAGATGTGGCTAAGAAGGTCATGCAGGAGACTGGCGACGAGAAGACTACCATGGGCATCCTCGGAAACATGGGTGGCTGGGAAAAGCTGGCTCTCTTCGGCGGCCTCGGCCTGGGAGCCTTGGGGCTCGTACAGGCGATGTCGGGCGATGGCGGGATCGGCGGCTGGCTCATGACGATCCTGGGCCTTGGTGCCGCTGGCTTTGCTGCCGGCAATGCAGGCCTCCTGGGTGAGGGAGCACAACAGCTCACTCAAGGGATTGGAGAGCAGGCTGGGAACATGACTTCGGGGCTGTTCGGACCGGGTGAGTCTGGGGAGCAAAAGTCACCGCTGGCTGGCGGGGCAGATTCCTTCATGAAGAAGTATGGCCCTACAGCACTCAAGTGGATGCCCGATTCACTCTCCACGCCCGCCTTGAAATACTTGGCGGAACAGAACCCGGAGTTGGCCAGCAAGCTCGACATGGCCACAGGGAACAGCAACGTCGTGGGCAACCTCCTCGGCTTTGGCGGCGGGCTCACTGGCTACACGGACAACGCGCTGGCACAGTATGGCTTCAAGACACCGGAGCAACAGGAGGATTTGTTTCGTCGCTGGTCGTTGATGCGGCAAAGCGGCGCGCAGTAAGCAGCGGCAGGTGCCTAGAACTTGCCAGGTGAGAGGAGCTCGCTGGCAGCGTCAGATGCGTTTTGGCGAACCGGTAGGGAAATCTGGCGAACACGGGCGAGTCTCTGAAGTCGGTTTTCGGGCTTGTTGTTGGACCGGAAGTCCGGCTTGGACCCTTTGCGGGTTAAACCGCATACCAGGAAGCGCCAGAGGGTCTCGATCGGTTGCAGCTGGTTCCTCCCTCGGCCTGGCGAGGGTCCTGCCCAACCGCGGCGAGTTGCCAACTTGCCAACGAGCACAAGGAGAACGCGAGCGGTTCTCCTGCGACCGGTTAGCCTGGCTTTGCACTTGTAGAAATTGGAGATCCAAGCCACACTAGAACGTACACAGATTGGTCGCGACGCCGACCGGTTAGCGGGTCTAGTTGTTTCCGGGACGATGCAGCAAGACCTTGGTAACCTCACCATGGTTAAAGCCGCGTGTGAGGGAGGTGGAGTGACGGATGCAACCTCGGAAGCCGTCACAGTAGTACCCTGGGAACAGGGTCCGGTGCCTGGCGTAGGGGATGCCGGGAAATCTGTGTTTGAAATTTAACGCAGTCAGGGAGGACAGGATGAATATTTCGTCTGAGCACATCGTAGCGATTGGCACCTTGTGCGGCGTGATCTTCTCCGCAGTAATGGCTACGATGGCCGCGTACTTCCAGATGAGGGCCAAGAGGGACCTCGCGGAAGTCAATGACGCCGTTAATCACCGCACGGAGAAGCACGGCGACAAGGCACTCAAGCTCTACGATTTGGTCTGGGAGAATCACGAGAAGACCGATGAGTTGATCGGGTGGAAGCGTGGCTACGACGAAAGTCCGTTGGCTACAGGCAAGCAAGTGATCGCGTACGTCCGGGATACGGACACCCGCGTTGAGAGACTGGAGAAGCAATTCGACCAACTGTATGATGTGCTCTCCGGTTTTACGTGTCCGTTGTCGGTGGGCATTGCGGCGCAGCAGACTACCCATCGTGATCTGCGAAAGCGGCTAGGTTGTGCTGAGGAATGCCCGCATTACGACGAGGAAGAACTCGATGACGGAGCCGATACCGACGAGAGTTGACCTGGGTGCAGCCCCGGTCAAAACTGCGGCATCCCCATTGTCCTACGCGATGAAGGGACGGCTGACACTCTCCAACACAGGTTGGGTGTTGCTGGCTGTCCCGAATGCTATTGGTAACGGGGCCTTCCAGGCACTTACCGAGCAAGGCATCGAACAGCCCACCTCTGAATCCAACGGCAAGTACAACGCCCACATCTCCGTGATGACTCCTGCGGAAGTTCAGGAGATTGGTGGCCCCGAGAACATTAAGCAGCAGCGGGGGCAGACCTACAGCTTCAACCTGGGACCAGTGCGGGAGATCCAAAACCCCAGTGGCTGGTCTGAGATGTCCAAGGTCTGGGTGATCGAGGTCAAGTCACCCGAGCTGCTTCAGCTTCGCCGCTCCCTGGGCCTGGGTGCTCCCAGGTTCCCGTTCCACATCACCTTCGCCGTCCGCCGCAAGGGAGCCTTGCGGAAGTCGGCGAGCATTATTCACTTCATGAAGACCGCAGCGCAGGCTACCGAGATCAAGGAATCGCCGATCGACGGTAAAGGGTTGTTCGCCACGTCCAACTTCAAGGACGGGGACGTCATCATCTCTCGCTACATGACGAAGTTCCCCGCCAACGAAGAGGGCAAGACTCGCTGGGAGCAGTCGGAAGAGTCCCGCTTCACCAACCACAGCCCCACGGCCAACGTAGAGGTCGTGCCGGGCGACGGTTACGCCAAGCTCGTTGCCGCCCGAGACATCACGTCGGGTGAGGAGCTACTGGGTAACTACGAACATGCGGTGGAGGCGTTGGGTCCTGACTTCTATTACACCTATCGAGGCCGACCCTACCATGGCGAATCAACTTCTAAGCAGACGTACGGCGTTGAGCATCCAGTCAGCCGTTCGCTCCTCTATGTCCTCCGAGGAACCAGTTACCTGGGAGACGATACGTCCGGGGGAGATGGGGATAATTCATATCCCCAAGACGGCGAAGGTCGAACCGCCGATCCTGCAACGGCAGACGACACTGATTCTTCCGACGTTCAAGCTGATCACTCCCGACCTGCCGAATCCGCGGCGGCTGTGGATCGTGCAGACGCCTCTGTGGAATCCGTGGTACGTTCCTCGGAGGACGACACCTCGCGTCAGCGCGGACGTGGAGGAGCTGAGGACGTGGCAGCTGGACATCAGGGCGGTGATGTCGGCAAATTCGCTGATGGAGGCCCCGAGGCCTGCGGCGGCGGACATCGCAAGATGGGGAGTGGACACACTGGACCAGGCCACTATGCAGGAGGTGATGCGAGGCTTCGCGAATCCTTCACCGCAGTTCTTCGACGTATCTGTGGTGACGACGCCAGCGGATCGCATCCGGGGACTACAAGCAAATGCGGTAGCGTTCGACGAGGTGCCGGAAACGGAACCGAGGAACTATCGGTTCTCGGACCCAGTCTTCATCGGCCGGTCCAACTGGATAGAAGATCCAAGCATGCTGCCGCCGGAGCCGCCGGATCGGCAGGAAACGGAGATGCTAGTCGATGCACTGGTAACCATCTTCTCACCGAGTGCGGCCTTGGCGGAATTTTGAAGCTCGGGATAGAGATCAAGCCGCCGCCTAACCAGCAGCTGCCTGCGGCGGCTGAGGAAGCCGACAAGGAAGAGAAGCGGCTCGAACGCGCGGTAAATAGGAACCTCCGTGAACGCCAGGCCCGGCGGATTGCTGGGGTGTTGGATAAGATCGCGGCCTCGGCCGTGAGCACCGATGCTTTTTTTAGCTCTCCGCCGAACAAGGAGGGACGTAAGTGCCCTGGCTGTGGAAGGCTGTTCAAGGAGTGCGAGCCCCTGCCCGACGTCAAGATGTGCGAAGTCTGCGAGCGATTCGGCCCACCGACGAAAGAGGCGGCCGACAACACGATCCAGGCATACAAGCAGTTCCGTACGCTGGAGTCGCGGCCTGGGCAGCTGTTCCCGTTGTTCATCAACAGGACGGAGCCCGTGCCTGAGGGTGAGTGGCTGGACGCCGAGAACATTCCCACCGAGGGCTTCGCCCCGCGACCGGGCTGGCACGCCGGTGCCCTGCCGTCTGCACCGCACCTGCGCTCGAAGGAAGACAGGATTCAGCCCAACCGGATCTGGGCCGAGGTCGAACTCCCCGCCGACGTGGACTGGCAATCGGTGGCCGATGCCAGTCCAACCGGCGACGTTCGCAACGAAGTACCGGCCGGCGGCTACTACCGAAAGAAGACGCCACAGATGCAGGGTGGTGAGTGGCTCATCGGTGGTGGCCTGAAGGTCCGCAGGCAGCTCTCGGACGATGACGTCAGTGAGATCCTGCGCCGAGCCGGTGAGCACGAGGCGGCCCAGCGGGAACGGAAGACCTTGGAGAAGGAGGGAGCGTCTCTGGCCCAGCAGATTGCGGCTGCGAGACACAAGACGAAGGAACCGAAGTCGGAAGCCCCTGCGGAGGCCGGGAATTACCCCAAGGGCAAGGTCAACATGCACGGCATGACGATCTCGCTGGAGAACCCCAAAGGGAGCACACGCAGCGGCACGGACCCCAACGGGAAGACGTGGTCGATTACTCTCCAGCACGACTACGGCTACATCCTCGGGTCCGAGGGCAGGGACGGCGATCATGTCGACGTGTTCATCGGACCGGACCTAGAAAGTGAGTTTGTTGCTGTTGTAGATCAAGTCGATCCGAATACCTTGAAATTTGACGAAGTTAAAGTTATGTTAGGATTTGTCAACTTGGCGGCTGCCAAGAGGGCCTATCTGGATAACTACGAAGAAGGCTGGAAGGGGATGGGTGAAGTTACGCCTATCTCGATGGCCCAATTCAAGGAGTGGATCACCAGTGGGGACACGAAAAAATCGTACGGAACGTACGCACGAAAGGCACGGCAAGCGAAATCTGCCGGAGTACGACGTGTGGTTGACAATGAAACAGCGGTGTCACAACCCGAATGCCCAGAAGTACGAGTTCTACGGAGCAGTCGGGATTCGTGTATGCAAAAGGTGGCGCACGAGCTTCTTGGCGTTCTACGAAGACATGGGGCCGCGACCGGAAGGTATGACGCTGGAGAGAATCGACAGCAATGGGGACTACGAGCCAGAAAATTGCCGGTGGGCAACGTGGGAGGAACAGCGACGCAACAAGAGAAACAATCGGTTCTTCACGTTTCAGGGGAGAACTATGATCCTGCCGGATTGGTCACGGGAGCTGGGAATACCGTTGTCTACTCTGCGGCAAAGGCTGCTGGTTTACCAGTGGACACCGGAACGTGCATTTTCTCAAGCTCCGAGCTTGCGCGTAAGATCAAACAATCGGCTGCTAACATTCCGCGGGCGTACGCAGACTGCCAAAGAGTGGGCAATGGAGATAGGGATTTCGTACCAAACCTTGAAGACTCGGTTGAACGTGTTGCAGTGGTCGATAGCGAAGGCACTGTCAACTCCCGTTGCAAGGTAGCCACCGACAGTTTTTACCTCAACGCCGTGCGGGCCACGCCAATGGGATGGAACTCCCAGCAGTCGGTCGCACGGAACCTGATGAGCAACTTGCAGCGTGTGAAAGCAAGAGGCGATCGTGCCATCACCGAGGCCGAGTCCTTGGACCGGCTCCAGAATGCTATGGACCCCAACAGGTCGATAAGGCAGTTGCAATCCTACCTGGCCGGCACACGGCAGCCGATCGTGCATCATCCGCTCGATCGGTTTCTCAGGGAAGGTACGTTGTAACAGGGAGGTGGAGATGGACAGAGAAGGCAAGACGGATTTTGTGGACTCCCCTGCGTTTTCATTGACGCGTGCATAGCAGCAGCGCGGCGCAGGGCAGCCAGGCGAGAAGCTGAGTGGCTGCTGAAGCATCTGGCAGGTAAACTGGTATCGACGCTCTGGGACATCTCACAAGAGAACCCCAGGTTCGCTCGCGATGTTCAAGAGGAACTCACGTACTACGGAAACCAGAACCATGAACCAGACAAGGAGAATCCATGTGCCAGGCGGGCACCATCCTTCGTCGTCCACCGGTCAGAAAAAGCAAGCCGAGACCGCTCACTGCCAAGGAACGGCGGCGATGTCACAAGGACGCAAGAAGGAGGCATCGACGCTGGGTCATCCTGCAACGACGGCGAGCGTTGACCAGGCACTGGCAATGGTATCAGGAAGCGCTGGAGCAATGGCGAACCGGGGGCTACCGTCTGCGATCATCGCCGCCGTCACCGGGCTGGACGCCCAGTGTGCTCGTCTGGTTGGTCAAATAAAGACGGCAGAGGCTAAGAAGCAACAGCCTACCGTGGCCGTCGACCTCGATGGGACGATCGCCAAGGACTACGTGAAGTTCGACGCGAAGAAGATCGAACCGCCGCGGCCTGGTGCCAAGCGGGTGCTCAAGGCCTTTCACGATCGAGGTTGGAAGATCGTCATCAACACGGTCCGCGGCGACAAGAAGCAGCTGCGCGACTACTTCAAGGAACACGACATCCCCTACGACCACATCAACGAGAACCCCGATCAGCCGCCGGGCACGTCCGACAAGGTGATCGCGGATCTCTACATCGACGACAAGGGCGTGGATGCCCGGAAGGGATGGAAGGCGATCGAAACCGAGGCCATCAAGCGGATCGAGAAGGAAGGCGAGCTGCGGGCGTGGCAAGAGGTCCCCCACCTGGTCGCCACCCGGTTCAAGGAGGCCGCCGCGATCCAGCGTACGATCGCGAGGGTGGCCAAGCACCTGCCCACCTCGGACCCCGGCTACGGCAACGTCTACTGGAACCCGGAGACCAAGGCCGTCTGGGTTGTCCTAGCGGACGGCGACGAGGAGCAGGTCCATCAGAAGTGGCACAACGCCATGAAAGCCATCCGTGGCGTCCGATCGGTACGCACCGAGGCCGAGTATGGGCCTCACGGCGACGACGACTGGATCAGGATCAAGCGGGCCGCGGCCCTCTCCTGGCTCCAAGCTCCCTACAACCTGGCCGGTAAGGCGACCGGTGGCCCCTCGCCCATGTCCAACGCCATCGTCTCGGGGCTATCAGGAGCCGGCCTGGGCTACGGCGGCGGTTGGCTGGCTGAGCACCTGCTGCCTGAGGAGTACGTCCAGCGAGGCAAGCTGCGGCGGAATCTGGCCCTCCTGGGTGGCGGCCTGGGGGCGGCCACGGCTGTCCCAAAGGCGTTCGCCAACGCCGGAATCAACCGAAATGCCACCGGGCAGCCCCACTGGATGCGGTCGATTTTCCTGGGAGATCGCAGCCAGCAGATGGCCCCGCACGAGCTGGACTGGCGGAATCACTACTACGGTGGTGAGAAGCAGGGGGCCTGGGAGGCCATGCGAGCCGTCTGTTCCCAGCTAGACATGCCCCCCGAGCTTCTGCTACGATCGTCAGCAG
>NPIF01003399.1_pt1 | contig 34972 bp, 30 predicted proteins | sample 8637461 | NCBI WGS metagenome assembly NPIF01 (sample SAMN07420641, study PRJNA396082) | bioreactor metagenome | isolation source: sample BR12 brine-fed electro-methanogenic bioreactor BR | place: Japan: Kochi | collected 2016-12-09
AGGTCGACTGTCCCAACCTGCGCGGAAGGCCGCCTCGGTTCGCGCGAGGGGTGAGTGCCTGCTCCGCTGTCGCTTGGGTCAGAGCTCTTCGTGGTTCCGGAAGCGCACGTCCGAGGCAAGGTGCTTCTTCGCTCGAGCCCAGTGTTCTTCGTCACGGGCGGCCAGGGCGTCGTCGACGATCGTGACCGTGACGCCTCTTCCGAGCAGGCCTTGGGCCGCGGGGGCCACACTCAGTTCGGCCGGGAGGCCGTAGAGGACGACGGCGCGGGGGGCGAGCACGTCGAGGATCGCTCCGAGCTGGGCGTGTGACCACGGGTCGAAGTCTGGCGTGTCGAGGACGACTTCGTCGTGGTAGAGCGCGACGCTCTCGACGACGCCGCGCCGGGAGCGGACCTTCGGGGGGATCGCGGTCGCGCGCTCGGCGCGGGTCTCGGGGCTGGAGTCCTGCCCGGGCGTGTTGGCGCGGCAGCACGTGGCATCGGCGGAGTCGAAGCAGGCGCGTGTCAGCAGGCGGGGGACGCCAAGCTCGCGGGTCCTTCTCGTCAGCGCTGCCAAGGCGGGACGGATCGCGTCCGCGCCGGACAGCGGCGCGGCGCCGTCCGGATCGAGAAGGTCGCACTGAGTTCCACAATCCCAAAAGAGACGTTCGAGCATGGCGCTATCATAGCGAGCGATGACAGGCGCCCACGAATCCACGATCCCGCTCTTCGTCGCTCTCCCTCTCGCTCTCGTTCTCGTGTTGGCGAACGCTCTGTTCGTCGCCGCCGAGTTCGCGCTCGTCCGCGTGCGCAAGAGTCGTCTGCGTGAGCTCGCGGACAAGGGAGTCGGCTCCGCGCGTCGTGCGCTCTTCCTCGCGGACCACCTCGACGAGACGCTGTCAGTCTGCCAGGTCGGCATCACGCTCGCGAGTCTTGGCCTCGGCTGGCTCGGTGAGCCCGCGTTCGCGAAGATCTTCAGCTTCCTGCTCGGGCCTCTCTCGCCGTGGCTCGGCGCGGCTTCGTTGACGGTCTCGATCGCGATCTCGTTCCTGTTCATCACGATCCTGCACGTCGTGCTCGGCGAGCTCGTGCCGAAGAGCCTCGCCATCGCGCTCGCGGTGCCGATCTCGCGCATGACGGCGCTCCCGCTGCGCGTGTTCTGGATCGCCTCGTGGCCGCTCGTCGAATCCTTGAACGCGATCGCGCGCGTCTTCCTGAAGCCCTTCAAGCTCGAGGACGTCGAGGAGCACGCCCACGGCGTCGACGAAATCCGGCACGTCCTGGCCCACTCCGTGCAGAAAGGGCAGATCCGCCTGAGCGACGCGGACTTGCTCGAGAACATCTTCCGCTTCTCCCGCCGGACGGTGCGGGAGATCATGATCCCGCGTGCGGACATCGCGGCGATCGACCTCGCCGACGGCGTGGGGCGCATCCTCGCGTTGATCGACGAGGAGGGTTACAGCCGCTACCCCGTCTACGACGGCGACCTCGACGAGACCGTCGGCCTCGTGCACGTCAAGGACCTCTGGGCCGCGCGGCGCCGTTCGGGCGACGCGCTCGAACTGCGCCCCCTCCTGCGCCCACTGCTCGTCGTGCCGGAGACCTTGCCGATCGAGCGGCTCCTGCGGCGCTTCCAGGTACGGCGCTCCCATATGGCGGTCGTCGCCGACGAGTACGGCGGCACGGCCGGCATCGTCACCCTCGAGGACATCATCGAGGAGCTCGTNNGCCGAGTTCGACGAGGGAGAGCTCGACCCCGTGCGCTCGCGCCCGGGAGGCGGGCACCTGCTCGACCCGCACGTGCCCTTCGACGTGGCCGCGGAGCTCGTGCCGGATCCTCCGGAGACGCCGGAGGGCGTCACCTCCGTCTCGGGTTTCCTCCAGGAACGTCTCGGGCGACTCGCCGGTGCCGGCGACCGGGTCGCCTTCGGCGCGGGCCACGAGCTCGTCGCGATCGAGGTCAGCGGCGCGCGCGTCGTGCGCGTCGAGCTCGTTCCGCTCCAGAAAGTCGAAAAAAAAGAAGCCGAAATCGACGGGGACGAGGGTGCGGGTTCCTGAAGCACTGTTCCGTTTCGGAACACGCGCTTCCGCTTTCGTAGCCGGGCCCACGGTCTTGGCTCGCCACTGAGCCCCTTCGTTCGCAAGTCCTCCGAGATCACCACCTAGCGCGCATTACCTGGCTTCTTTCGCAAGTTTCGCGTCCCTTGCCGATCCCCTCGCGGGACCCATATTGGCCCTCGGGAACGGAGCACCGAGAGGAGACGAAGAAGTGCGCAGATCGACGACTGTCTTCACCGTGTTGGGATTGGCTCTCGCGAGCGTGATGGTGGCCTTCGCCGCCGTGCCGTCGGCGGGTGGGAGCACCCCCTTCGACACCTCTGGATACCGACCGCAGGTCGTCTTCCACGAGATGGAGACCGCCGTTGACGGCCAGTACGTCACGATCTCCGGCGTCGTGTTCTCCCGCTCCCCCATCGACCGCGTGACGATCGGCGAACGCATGGCGTCGATCCGCCCCGCGGAGCCGAAAGATCTCGTGAAGCTCAAGCGGGTGCCGGACGGAGCGACCGACGCGCCGTTCCGCACCTTCTTCGAGGTTCCGGACGCCGGCCTTCAGAAGCTTGGCGCCAACGATCTCGAAGTGCGGGCGATGAGCGCGGACGGGCGGGTCTCCGACCTGCATCGCGTCACCGTCATCAAGGTCTCGCAGCCGGGTGCGTGAGCGCGCTTCGGCGCCGCCACGCTCAACACAGCGAAGGTGACATCATGAGCGGATTCCACAAACAGTCCGGCAGTGCCCGGACGGTCTTCATCCTTGCCGTCTGCCTCAGCGCCATGACCCTCGTCGGCGTGACGCTCTTCCGCGGCGAGAACCTGATCACGATGATGGCGCGCGCACTGACGCAGTTCGTCGTGCCGATCAACGCCACGATCATGTTCGGCTTCGCGGTCATCGTCGCCCTGACGGCCGGCGTGTTCCTGCACTACTACCTGTTCGAGCTGCGCGATCGCTTCATCTACGACGGCGAGAACGCGCGCAAGCTCGCGCGCTCGCTGCACGCGCCCGACCGCCCGGCCGAGGAGAGGATGGCCGAGGTCCGGCGCCAGCTCGAGAAGGACCAGACGCTCTTCGCGCAGGTCTTCCGGCGCTTCCTCAACGAGAACGGCTTCGCCGCTCCGCGCCCGGGCAAGATCTGGCAGGCGCTGCAGGACGAAGAGTTCGACCGCGTCAAGCGCAACCTGATGTACTTCTCGCTCGCCTCGGTCATCTCGCCTGCGGTCGGCTTCCTCGGCACCGCCGTCGGTATGGTCGCCGCGTTCTACGAGATCTCGATCCAGGACACCGTGACGCCGGCGGACCTCGCCACCTCGATCCAGATCGCGCTGATCACCACGGTGGTCGGACTGACCATCAAGACGATCGCGATGCTGCTCAAGACCGCGGTCATCCACTCGATCGGTCGCCGCGAAGACCAGTTGACGGTCGCCTACCAGCGGCTGTTCGAGAGGTGATCCGATGAGGAGCGCCGGACGCTTCAGCTTCGATCTCGAGGACAGCTTCGAGGGCGCCGTCGACGTCGTGTTCCTCTTGATCATCTTCTTCCTCGTCGCCTCGTCCTTCGACAAGACGGTGCGCGAGAAGCTCGCCCTGCCTCCGCGCGACGCGGACATGGCGGTGGCGACGAGCCCCCAGGATCGGGAGCGTCTCGACATCACGATCTACGCGGACTCGCGGATCGCCCTCGACCACGAGGAGGTCGAGGTCGGTGACCCGAACTCCGTCGAGGCGTACCACATGGTTGGTGACGCGGTCGAGACCTGGATCGAAGAGAAGAGGCCAGGGCTGCCCTTCGAGAAGGCCGTCGAGAGCGTCGACATCTTCGTCACGACCGACAAGGAGTCGTACGCCGGAGCCACCCTGAACGTGATCATGGCCTGCCTCGACCGCGGGGTGACCCCGCAGGTCATCTTCGAGGAAGCGCACACGAAGCAGGTGGCTCTGCGATGACCCTCCGTTCCCAGACCTCGCGCGAGCGTTTCTACCGGTACATGAGCATGTGCCTCGCCGTCGTGACGGCGCTCATGCTCGTGCCACCGGACTGGATTCGCTTGAGGCGCGAGCCCGAGAAGCCCAAGGAGCCCGAGGCTCGCGTCGTCGAGATCGTACGCGTGCCTCCGGAGACCTTGCCGCCCCCGCCGCCGCTGCCGCCGCGCAAGAGGCCCGAGCCGAAGCCCGAGCCGAAGCCCGAGCCGAAGCCGGAACCCCCGAAGGTCGAGGAGATCGTCGAGCTCAAGTTCGAGCTCGAGACGCCGGAGATCGAGATCCCAGAAGAGCGGAAGAGAGAGCGGAAGGAAGTCGCGCTCGACACGCGGCAGGTCCGCATGCTCAACCAGGAGCTCGAGACGCCGGACGTCGAGCTGCCTCAGGAGAGGCAGCAGCGGCGTGAGCACCAGCAACTCGTCGTCGCCCAGCGCAACGAGATGCGTCGGCAGGACGAAGCCGTCGAGGTCACCGTGCCGAAGCACGTGCCCCGGCAGTCGCAGGCGACCGAGATCCAGGTCGCGGCTGCGACGAGCAAGTCCTTCCACGACATGGAGGCGCCGGACGTCGACGTCGTGACGCCGCGTCCCTCCGCCCGCCGCTCCGATCGCCCGAGTCTTCAGCCGGTCAGTCAGCAGCTCAAGACGGGCGTGGCCATTCGCCAGGCCGCGTCGGAGCCGGCCGTCGACGTGCCGCGCGGGAACACCGCGCGCCAGAACCAGGCCGCACCGCTCGCGGTCTCGGGCGCGGTGACCGGTGGACGCGTCGTCTACGACGCCAATCCCGGCGACGCGAACGAGGTCGCGGTCGCCAGCCCCAGGAAGAGCGCGCGGAACGGCGCGGCGCCCAAGCTGGCCGCCGTCTCCGGCGGGACGCCTGGGCTGAAGTACTCGTCGGCGCCCGCCGGCGTCGCTGCGGGACCGATGAACGGCAAGCGCTCGACCGCGTCGGGCAACAGCCGCCTCGACAAGGTCCGTGGCGCCCTCGCCCAGAAGTACGGCGTGCCGCTCGTGTCGGTCAACGCGCTCGGTCAGCGTTCGACGGAAGCGGCGCGCTGGAACGTGCTCCTCCCCCGCGTGGCGGACCTGCTCCGCAAGAGCCGCGGGAAGGGGAGCTGGCGCGGACCCGCCGGGAGCAATGTGATCTCCGTCTCTCGCGACGGGAAGAACATCGTCATTCGTTACCGGGACGGCGTGATGCACGTCCTCGTCCCGACAGAGGACGGTCTCGCCACGATCTTCGTCGGCCGCGGACGGGGCGCACGCGCCGTCTCGTCGAAGGTCGAAGAGGCCGAACACGCCATCCCTGCACTGACTCACTACCTACGAGGAGCTTCGTGATGGACACTGCCCGCCATCGCCACCTTCTTCGTCTCGGCACGACGTGCCTCATCGCCTGCCTGTTCGTGATCGGGCTCGCCCACGCTCAGGAGAGCGTGATGATCGAGCTCGAGGACATCCGTCAGGCTGCGGTCGGCACGTACAACCAGCGCGCCTGGGGCGCGGCTGCCGAGGCGGCCGACCGTTATCAGGCGCGTCTCGAGGAGGCCGGACTCCCGCTCGCGGGGCCGGACTTCGCGCTCGTCTCCTTCATCGGGGGCCACGCGCGCTTCGAGATCTGGAAAGCCGACCCTGCCAGCTTCAAATACGACTTCGAGCACGACGTGCTCGAGGCGATGAAGCGGAGCCTCTTGATCCTCCAGGACGACCCGTTCTTCAAGCACAACGTGATCGGGACGGCCTACTACGAGAAGCTCAAGCACGATCACTACGAAGGGCTCGAGCACGAGAACGCCGCGAACTGGCACATGCTCAAAGCGCTGATCGCGCGGGCCGAGGAGCTCGAGGCGAAGGGGCGCAACAGCGAGGAGTACGGCAAGTTCTCGAAGTACATCCTGCTCTACGTAAACCGTGCTTTCGAGATGGCGCGCTACTCCAAGGTCCCGGAGATCTACCTCATCCGGATCCGCGAGGCGTGCCGGCTCGGCTTCGGCACCGCCTACGACGACCGCTTCGCCCAGCTCTACCAGGTGGTCGGCTTCGACGGCGGGAACGTACGCGCGGGTGTCCTCTGGCAGATCGGTCTCGATCTGATGAACGGGGAGGCGCCCGACGCCGACGAGGTGATCGCCACCTTCGAGGAGGCGGCCAACGCGTCCCGCGGCTACGTCGAGCGTGCCGAGATCTACCGCCAGATGGCCGACTTCGCGAGCCGGCAGGACGGGCACGGCTACAAGCTCAAGGCGGTCGAGTACGGGCGGATGGCGTTCAAGCTGAACCCGCGGAACGTCGAGATCCAGCAGCAGTACGGAACCAGCCTGCACGTCGTCTCGTACGCGCACTTCAACTCGGGGCGCTACAACGAAGCGCTCAAGGTGGCGCGTGAGGCGACCTCCTTCGAGTGGACCGGCGACGAGGTCGCCTACTTCGACCTCAGCCGCGCTCAGGCGAACTTCGGCGACAAGATCAACGCGATCGTCCACGCCGAGAAGGCCTTCGACAAGGCGCGTCGCAAGATGCGCGCGGAGGACCTGCAACCCTTCCGCCAGAACTACGCGAACATCCTGCGCCAGTTCGGCCTCGGGCAGAAGGCGACGAGCGTCGAGGTCGAGCCCGCGCCGACCACCGCGGCCGCGAACTCCGGCAGCGAGGCGAATGGGGAGGAGTCGCGATGAAGACGATGTTGAAACGCGCCGGCCTCGTGCTGGCACTCGTGACCTTCCTCATGCCACTCGGCGCGTTCGCCCAGGACGCGCAGGCCGACGCCGAGCTCGAGCGCATGCAGGAGCTCTACCGGACGATCACGTCCTACCACATGCTGCTGCGTGGTGACGGCGTCACGAAGGCGATGGTCGACTCGGCGCTCTACGACGTCGAGCGCTATGTCGAGGAGCTCGACAGCCGCTACGCGACCGACAAGCTCTTCATCTCGGACCCCCGCGTTCTCGGCGAGCTGACGACGGTCGTCGCGAAGGCCCACTTCCAGGTCGCGCTCCTCCACGCGCGCGGCGTCGATCTCGAGGGCTCCATCCTCGAGTACGAGCGGGTCGTCGACCTGCTCGGCTACGACCCGAGCGACTGGGAAGAGGACATCGAGCGCGGCGCCAAGGCGGGACTGCTCACCGGCGTGAACGAGCTCGTGTTCGAGATCGCGAAGCCGCGCGATGTCGTCGCGGACCTCAAGCACTTCTGGGCCTCCGGCGTCGTCACACGCGTCGAGGTACACGAGTTCAGCCCGGATCAGCTCGGTTCGGTGACGCTCGAGCGTGTCGGCGGCCGCAACGACGCCTTCTCCAAGGCGGCGTTCAGCGTGGCCCACGCGCGCTTCCTCGAGCGGGTCCGCGAGGGGCAGGAAGACTTCCGCGTCGTCCTCCCGCCGGGCCGCTACCGCGTGGCCTCGGCGGACTCCATCGTGCGCCCCTTCGAGTTCCACCTGCGCCAGGGCGGCGTGCCGGATCCGGTCGTGCTCAACCCGCACACCTTCAGCTTCGAGCTGACCAACAGCGACCCGAACTGCACTCCGGAGTTCTCGTACAACGGCGTCGTCGTCAAGGAGCTCAGCGAGCTCCCCTTCGGCACGTACCGCGTCAAGGCTCCGGCGAGCTGCGAACGCCGTCTTCCCGACAAGATCACGGTCAACGAGCGCTCGGAGGTCACCCTGCGCACCGAGCCCGAGCGGCTGGACTTCGTCAAGGAGGGGCAGCCGATCTTCCTCTTCGTGACGACCCCTGCCGGGAGCGCCTACAAGCTGCGCTTCTAGTCCGAGCGGCAATCACGGTTTCGATACGCGAGGGCGCCCATCGGGCGCCCTCGCTTTTCGTCTGATGCGCGGTCGCCGAGCGCCTCTGGTATCCTCCAAAGCGTGATGAACGTCCTCGATATCGCCATTGCGATCGTGCTCGCCGGAACCGCGCTCTACGGGTTGCTCAAGGGATTCGTGCGCATCGCCGTCGGCGTCGCCGGCTTCGGCATCAGCCTCGCCTTCGCGCTGCGCCTCTGCTCAGAAGGGCCCGCGTGGTTCAGCGGTGTCTTCGCCAGCGCCGAAGCCGCGGTCATTGCGGCCTTCGTCGCGCTCCTCGTGCTCGGGCTCATCGGCACGGCCTTCGCCGCGTTCCTCGCCCATCGCCTGGTCAAGTCGGCGCAGATCTCGTGGATCGACCGGCTCGCGGGAACCGCCCTCGGGGTCGGCGGCGGCTCGCTCCTGATCGCCGGCCTCCTCGTCGGGCTGACCACTTTCTTGCCGGCGGGTTCGCGAGTCCTCGAGGATTCGGCGCTCGTCCCCTACGCCATTCGGATCTCGGATGTCGCCGCGCACGTTCTGCCGCCAGACATGGCGGAGGTCTACCGCGAGCGGCGCGCGCGCCTCGGCGTGCGCACAGAGGTTTCGCGCGCGGAAGCTCGCGAGCCGCTTCGGGACGGGAGACCGTGACGCGTTTCTTCGTCGTGCTCCTGCTCGCCGCCTCCTTCGCCGCCCCGATCAGCGCGGAGGGGGACGCCCCCTCGCTCTATGCGCTGATGCAGGAGCTCGAGGCCGTGCGCGGCCTCCCGCTTCTGCACCGGGTCGAGTCCACGACGCTGACGGTCGAGGAAACCCGCAAGGTCCTCGCGGCACGTCTCGACGACGAGCTCGACCCGGTCGAACTCGAGGCGATGACGGCGATGCTCGAGATCCTCGAGCTCATCCCGCAGGGCTACGACCTCAAGAGGGAGCTGCTCGCGCTCTACGAGTCGCAGGTAGGGGGCTTCTACGACCCCGAGACCCGCAAGATGGTGCTCGTCGAGTCGAGCGACGCGCTGGACCTGCGCTCGGACCCGGCGGCGCGGACCGTCGTGCTCGTTCACGAGCTCGACCACGCACTGACCGACCAGCACTACGGCCTGCGCGTGATCGACGAGCTCGCGAAGATCCCCGGCCGCGAGGACGAGGTCTTCGCGTACCGCGCGCTCGCCGAGGGCGACGCGGTCCTCGCGATGATGCTCTACCAGCTCCGTACGATGGGCGTCCACGAGCCCTCTCCGGCGGCGCTCGGCTCGACGGAGGTCGTCGTCTCCGCCATGCGCGCGGGCCAGGAGATCGAGCCGACGCTCGCGCGCGCGCCGCGCTACATCAGCGCTGCGCTCATCGAGCCCTACGCGCTCGGGACCGCGCTCGTCCACCGCACTTGGCAGGAGGGCGGGTGGGAGGCCGTCGACGCCCTCTGGGCGCGCCCCCCGCGTTCGAGTGAGCAGCTCCTGCATCCCGAGCGGTGGGACGACCTCCCGAGCAAGGTGACGCCACCCTCGCCGCGGGATGGGTACGAAGAGCGCCTCCAGATGCAGATGGGCGAGCTCGGCCTCCTGATCTGGCTCGAGAGCCGCCTCGAGAGCGAGGATGCCGCGCGGGCCGCGGCGGGCTGGGACGGAGACCTCATCGTCTTCTCCTCGCGCGCGGCGCGTCCCGACGAGGCCGAGCTCGGCGTCCAGCGGGTCGACCTCATGCAGATGAGCACGGTGTGGGACACCGTCGCGGACGCCGACGAGTTCGTCGACGCGACGAGCCGTTGGCTCTTCGCGGTGGGCCGCTCGACCGGGATCACCGAGTGGATCGTGAGGCAGCAGGGGCGCCGGGTGTCCTTCGAGCTCGAGCTCGAGCCCTACGTGCCGGAGTCGATCGAAGGATTGGGACGCGACCCCTGGGATCGCGTCGTATTCGACAAGGACGAGGCCGAGTAATGGGTGGTGCCGTGCGTTCCGGACTCGAGGTGCTGGCGAGTGAGCGGAGCGCCCTCGTTCGTGGACGCAAGATCGGGCTCCTCAGCCACGCGGCGGCCGTCGATGGCGGGTACAGGCCGGCGTGGGCGTGTCTCGTGGGAGCCGGGGCCGAGCTCGTCAGGCTCTTCGCTCCCGAACACGGGGTCGCCGCCGGCCTCCAGGACATGGAGGCGTCGACCGAGAGGCGGGATCCGCTCTCGGGTCTCCCCGTTGTCAGCCTCTACGGAGCGGACGAGAGCTCGCTCACACCGCCGCTCGAGGCCTTCGAGGGCCTCGACGCGCTCGTGATCGATCTCGTCGACGTCGGGGCGCGCTACTACACCTTCGTCGCGACGGCCGTGCGTTGCCTCGAACCCGCCGCGCGCGCCGGGGTCCAGGTCATCGTCTGCGACCGCCCGAACCCTCTCGGAGGCGTCGCTTTCGAGGGGAACGCGGTCGCCGCGGCGCAGAGGTCCTTCGTCGGGGAGCTCTCCGTCCCCAACAGGCACGGGCTCACGCTGGCCGAACTCTGCTTGCTGACGCGCCAGCGCGCGGGACTCGATGTCGCGCTCGAGCTCGTGCGCGCCGAGGGCTGGGAGCGCAGCGCGTTCTGGGACGAGACGGGGCTCCCCTGGGTCCAGCCTTCGCCGAACATGCCGACGCTCGACACCGCGATCGTCTATCCCGGCGCCTGTTTGCTCGAAGGCACCCTCCTCTCCGAAGGGCGGGGCACGACGCGTCCCTTCGAGCTCTGGGGTGCCCCGTGGCTCCACCCCGAGCGCCTTGCGGAGCGGCTCGACGGGTATGGACTCCCCGGCGTCGCCTTCCGCCCGCTCGTCTTCCGCCCGACTTTTCACAAGCACGCGGGACTCGACTGCGGAGGCGTTCAGATTCACGTCACGGAGCGGGCGGCGTTTCGTCCGGTGTTGACCGGGGTGGCGCTGCTCACGGGCGCGCGCGCGGAGAACCCGGAGCTCTTCGCTTGGCGGACGGAGGAGTACGAGTTCGTCGACGATCAGCCGGCGATCGACTTGCTCGCTGGGACGCCGCTCTGGCGCCAGATGATCGAGGCCGGAGAGGGGCCGTGGGAGCTCGCGAAGACCTGGCAGGAAGCGGAAAGGGAGTTCCAGGAGGAGCGCGCGGGGCTTCTGCTCTACTGACAGGGATTTGCACTACGCCGAGCACCTTGGCGCTAATCGGGCTGCGTGACCGTTTCGTGACAACGGACGGGCAGCATGACATCTTCGGCGTCTTGGAAGGCTGACGGCTGCGTCGTGGTCCCACCCACGTGATGCGGCCGGGAGGAGTACAGATGGGCGCGAGGATCGCGGGAATCGGTGCGGCCATTCCCCCGAGGCTGTTGACGAATCAAGACCTCGAGAAGCTGGTCGACACCTCCGACGAGTGGATCACGACGAGAACGGGCATCAAGGAACGCCACCTGCTCGTGGACGGGATGGACTGCAGCGACCTCGTCGCCGAAGCCTCCCGCAAAGCGATCGAGAACGCCGGGCTCCAGCCCGAGGACATCGACGTACTCATCGTCGGAACCGCGACGCCCGACACGGTCTTCCCGTCGACGGCTTGCTGGGCGCAGCCGAAGGTCGGGCTCCGCCCGATCCCGAGCTTCGACATCTCCGCGGCTTGCTCCGGCTTCCTCTACGGTTATCAGCTCGCGGACGCGTTGATCGTCGCGGGGCGTGCCAAACACGTCCTCGTCGTGGGCGCCGAGGCGCTCTCGCGCGTGATGAACTGGGAGGATCGCAACACCTGCGTGCTCTTCGGCGACGGTGCCGGCGCGGCGGTGATCTCTCCTCCTCGCGACGAGAACGACGGACTACTCGCCCAGACCTGGGGCGCGGACGGCAGCGTCGCGAAGCTGCTCTGGCAGCCCGCGGGCGGGACGCGGAACCCGGCGAGCGAGGCGACGGTGGCGGAGAACATGCACACCGTCCACATGGCGGGGAACGAGGTCTTCAAGCACGCGGTCAAGGCGATGAAGCGTGCGGTGGGCGAGGTGCTCGAGCAGTCGGGTTGCACGAGCGACGACATCGACCTCTTCGTACCGCACCAGGCGAACAAGCGGATCATCAAGGCGACCGCGGATCGCGCGGGCGTCTCGATGGACAAGACGCTGATCACGCTCCACAAGTACGGCAACGTGTCCGCGGCATCGATCCCGATCTCGTTGGCCGACGCGGCCGAAGAGGGGCGGCTCAAGCCTGGCGACCTCGTGTTGAGCGCGAGCTTCGGCGCGGGCTTCACCTGGGGTGCGGCGCTGTACCGCTGGTGAGCTAGTCACCCAGTGACTCGTCTCGGAAGGCCGGCGTCAGCCGGCCTTCTTCGTGTTCGGCGCGCACGAACGGCGAGGCGAAGACGAGCCGGGGTTACCGCAAAAGATTCTTGACTCGCGTCCGGTTCTGCCTAGCTTGTGCTCTAGGAGGGTTTGGTGTTGGAGCCAGGCTGAACCCGGATGGCTTGGAGCCGTCTGGGCTTCGGCTCGAATTCTGACGGGAGCACCGCTCATACCGATTCGCTCGCCCTCGAGAGTGGCCGGGCTTGTCGTCACGAGACAAACCGCACGCGTCACTCTCGGCATCGGAGCCGTCGTTCCTCCTCCTTTCTGGGGGCAGGAGCCGCCGCGACGGAGTCCATGAGAGCCGCTGGGGGTGGGGTGAGAGGAGTCGGAGCTCGGCGCACGGAAGGGGCCGACATTGCGGGCGCTCGTCGTTGGGAAGGGGCGTGGCCAAAAGGTCACGCCCCTAAGTTTTTTCATGGCCCAAAGGGCCACGAATGAACTTAGGCCCGCGTCCGAGGTGATCCCGGAAAGGTGCGTTTCCGAGAACCTGTAGCGCCCGAAAACCGCGCCGAGACCCGGCCCCTGCGGAAAACCGCGCGCCGACGAGCGCGGTGAGAGGGCGTGTGCCACAAACCCTTCAGTGGCAACACTTAGATAGGGCAGCGCACCATTCCGGGGTCACTTCAGCCCGCGTCACCTCGAAGTGACGCGCCCGGGGACTGTCACCGTCGATGGACTCCCGAACAGAGAAAGAACAGAAGGTGACTGTCCCCGAGAGGAAGTACGAGAGCACCCAAGAGCCGGCCGGAACGGCGAATCGAGCAGGCCTCCCCGTCAGAACAGAAGCAGCTCGTAGGAGCCGGCCACGACGATCAGCGTCGTAACGACGAGGGCGACGAGGGCGAACTCCTTCTTGAAGGCGCGCGCGCCCGATGCTCTCGCGACCATGTATCGCTTCATCGCCTTCCAGTTCAAGACCAGATGGACGACGGTGAAAACCAAGAAGAGGATCGACGCCGTCCAATGAGTGGCTCCGGCGATGTGCTTGAGGTGCGGCGGTCCCCCTTCCGTCAAGAACACGAAGATTCCGGATGGAACCACATAGAGGAAGCTCACGAAGATGACTAGCGAGGTGATCGGACGTTTCATCGCGGCTTGCGGTTTCTTCGACATGTACGTGGCTCCAGCCGGTTCTCTCTGTTCTCTCCGGAAGTCCCGCTTGGGTGGCGGGCGTCAGGTGACATTGCTCAAAGTATATGACCAGGTCAATGAGTAGGGCAACTAAATGGTCCGGGAGGGAGGCTGGACTCCGGGGGAACGGCCGCTTCGGGCCCCCTCCACGAGGTGACCCCGGAACGGTGCGTTACCGAAGACCCGGAGCGCCCGAAGCCCGCGCCGGGACTCGGTTCCAGCGGACCGCCGGGCTCCGTCGAGGGGGGCGCAAGAGTCGATGCATCAAGCCCCGTGGTGACAACACTTAGAGATAAAGGCGCACCATTCCAGGGTCACCTCAGGCTAGCTGCGACGCTCCAAGGCCTTCCGCACTCTCTCGAGAACCCGCGCGGTGTTGGCCAGCTCCTCGTGTGAGAGCTCCGAGGCGAGCGAGCGCTCGAGCACGTGTGCGCGGTCATGAGCTTTCTCGAAGAGATTCCTTCCCTTGCGCGACAAGGTGATGGTGCTCCTTCTTCCGTCCCTGGGATCGGCCTGGCGCTTGGCCAGACCTTCGCTCTCCAACTCCTTGACGTGACGGGTCACCGCTGCCGCGTTCACCTCGAGCTCGCGTGCAAGATCAGAAACGCCGATGCCGCGGCCCGACATCGCGATGGCGCGCACCACCGCGAAGCGCGAGGCCGGCATACCGGTCTCGGACGAGAAGCCAGAGACGAGCGTTTGGTAAGTTCTGATGATCTCGCGAAACAGGTGAGGCTCATCACCCTTGTGGGGTAGCGACTCGGTGACGGCGCTTCTCTCGTTGGGGTGCATGCGCGAGATTATGGGCATAGTCGTTGATATGGTCAACGATCCCGTCGAGGTGAACCCGGAATGGTGCGTTTCCGAGAACCCGGAGCGCCCGAAGCCCGCGCCGGGACCCGGTTCCAGCGGAACGCGTAGCTCCGACGAGGACGGCGCGAGAGCGGTGCCCTCAAGTCCTTCAGTGGCAACACTTAGATAGGACAGCGCACCATTCCGGGGTCACTTCACACGGCCTGCCTCACCGTCACCACATCCACCGGCCCAAGCGCCCCGAACACCGCCGGCAACACCCGCTCCGGCCCGTGTTCCCTGAGCAGCTCGCCCACGACGCGCGTCCCGACGTCGTAGCACGGCAGATACATCCGCCCGAGCAGGGGATGGGATCCCCACGCGCCCGCGAGCTTCTCCGCGCGCTCCACGCTGACCAGGCACTCCTCTCGCAGCTTCTTCGCTACCTCTCCGGTAGGCAGTCCCTCGGCATAGAGGAGATAGCTCGCGTTGTTCTTCGCCTTGTCCTGCATCAGAGACAGCAGCACGCCGAGGCGCAACTCGGGGTCCTCGATCTCGTCGACGCCGCGTATGCCGTGCGCGAAGAAGAGCGCGTTGTTCGCGATGCCCTCGGAGAGCGTGGAGCCCCGGGCGTTCATCGCCTGGATCGTCACCTCGAAGCCCGCCTTGCCGATGTGATAGAGGTGCTGAAGGAACGCGAAGGTCGTGACGTGCCCGGGGACGACCTCGTGGCTCACCAGGTGCTCGAACTCGGGCGCCGAGATCTCGAGGCTCGCGTTGATCTCGTAGCTCGCCTCGTACTCCGGGTTGCCGTCGGCGTCGCGCCGGCGGCCGTGGTAGTTCATCGAGCCGCTGAACCACGCGTTCTCGATCGGCACGAAGGTGATGTTCGCGCGGGGCACCTCGGCGAGCGAGTCCGGCAGGTGCGGCATGACGTGGCGCTCGGTCAGCGCGTCGATGCGGGGAATGATCTCGTCACTCGCCCGTTCGATGTCTTCACGCGAGATGCGGCGCTTCGCGCGCCAGGCGTCGACGGCTTCCTGAAGACCCCCGTGGCGGTCGGCGCCTTCGCCGAGCTCCGCGAGCAAGCGCGCCACGGTCTCCCGCTCCGTCGAGGTCTCGGCGCGCATCGGAGCCTCGCCCGTCGAGGCGCGGACGGCGCGCTCGTAGGAGACCGGGGGGCCGTCTCCAATGACTTCGAGCGCGAGGTCGAGCATGACCTCGAGCGAGTCCGCCAGTCCGGTGACGTACGCACCGCGCAACGAGGCGAAGCCCTCCCCGGCGGCGCGCAGCGCGCCGATCCGCGCGCGGAGTTCGTAGCGCTCGAGGAGAGTCCGGGCGGCAGTTTGCGCGTCGGCATCGCCGGTGACGCCGCCGCCCTCGCGAAGTTGTTTCGCGGCCGGGTCGGCGTAGAGCGCGGGAAGCTCGGCGCCCGAGAAGTAGCTGTCGGCGATGAAACGGCCCGTGCCGCTAGGGTTGTTGACGTCACCACCCCAGAGAGTGTCGATCCCGATGATGGCGTCCGCGACGAGGCTGTCGTAGTCGTTTAATTTACGCTTCATGATCGCTTACTCCTCCTGCACGCTCTGGCCGGGAACGGGCGCGCTCCCGTCACGCTAACCCAAGGGCCCATGTGCCGTGCGGGAGAATCCTCCCCTCCCCGTGTTCGGAGTGCATTGCGAACACTGACGGACGGCGTTGACCGGACAAAGAGCAGAAGTCGATCAAACACGTAGTTGTCGAACAGTAAAAACGCGTTAAACAAAAGACTTGTTGAACGCTGGCTCCTAGATTGCCATTGAGGCGCGAATCCCTCCGGGTTGTAACACGGATGGACCGTGGTTGGGGATGCGCAGCCGAGGGAGCCACTGTCCGGTGCTCCCTCCACCCTCCCAGCCGAGCGCGGGGAGACGAACGGGGGTTTGGACGGACGCCGTCCGCAAGGAGTAACGCGCGATGGGTATCGACAAGTTCTTCGACAAGCTTCGCGATCTGCCAATTGGCGCGAAGATCCAGCGAGGATTCACGATTGCCGTCGGTGCGACGATTCTCGTCGCCTTGATCGGGATCCTCGGGCTCTTCCTGGCGAACAGCGGCTTCGCCGGCTTACGCGAGTCCACGCACGACAACGACCTGATGGGTCGTCTGCAGTCGAACCTGCTCACGGCTCGACTTGCCGTGAAGGACTTTGCCAAGCGGGGCGACGCCGCGTCGACCGAGAGGTTCCACGAGCGCATGCAGGCGACTCGAGGTTTTGCGGACGAGGCGCTCGAAGCGATCACGGACCCAGAGCTCAAGGACAAGATCGTCTTCACCGAGCGGGAGATCGATACCTACAACGACAGCTTCGAGCGCATGCACGAGGCTCGAGTCGAGCGCGATCGCCTCCACCGGGAAGTGCTCGTCAAGAGTGGCGACGGTGTTCTCGAGAGACTCGGCCGAGTCGGGAGCGACTCGGTGCGCGCGGGCAACGACAAAGCTGCGTACTACGCTGAGAAGGCGGCGCGGCAGCTCATGCACGGGCGTTTGTTCACGCAGAAGTTCCTCGACACCAACGACAACAAGATGTCGGACGCCGGGCTCGAACAGATCGGTCCGGAGCTCCAGAAGAGCCTCGACCAGCTCGGCACCCAGCTCAGCTCGCAAAGACTGCGCCGATTGCATCGGGAAGCGCGCGAGCTGGCCCAGACCTACTACGAGACGACGAAGACCGTCGTCGAGCTCGGCGGCACTGCCAACACGATCCTGCTCGAGGAGATGGATACGCTCGGGCCGGAGATCGCGAACACTGCCGAGGAAGTCAAGGTTGCGCTGCAGGAAGACCAGGCTTCGATCGGCGCTTGGGTCCGGGCGCGCAACATCGTCATCATCGTCGTGACGGCGATCATCGCCGGTCTCGCGCTTGCCGTGTCCTTGACGATGTCGAAGAAGATCACCGCAATGATCACGGCGCCGATCGCGAAGATCGCCGCGGTTGCGGAGCGCTTCTCTGCCGGCGACCTCCAGGTCCAGATCGACATCGACCAGAAGGACGAGATCGGGCAGCTCGCGGAGAGCTTCCGCAACATGCAGGGCATCCTCGAGCGCTTCGGTGGCGAGACGGGAGGCCTCGCCGCCGCCGTCGAGGCGGGGCAGCTCGACCATCGCGCGAGCACCGAGGGCTTCGAGGGCGGCTGGGCCGAGATGGTTCAGGGCGCGAACAGCATCGTCGACGCGTTCATCGCCCCGATCCGCACGATGTCCGAGTACCTCGAGCGCATCTCCCACGGCGACATCCCGCCGCGGATCGACGACGACTACCAGGGCGACTTCAATCGGATCAAGGAGAGCCTGAACCAGTGCATCGGCGTCCTCGACGCGATGGCCGACGAGCTCAACACGCTCTCGACCGCGATCGCGAAGGGCCGCCTCTCGGAGCGTGGCGACGTCACGGCGCTCGAGGGCCGGTGGTCGGAGCTGATCGGTGGGGTCAACGGCGTGGTCGATGCATTCGTCGCGCCCTTCGAGGAAGCAGCGCGCTACATCGACCGCATCTCCCGCGGCGACATCCCCGAGCGCATCGACTCGAGCTACGAAGGCGACTTCAATACGATCATCGCGAACCTCAACCGCTGCATCGAGGCGGTGGGACGCATCGTGAAGGAGACGCAGGCCGTCGCCGCGGTCGCCAGCGAGGGCCGCCTCTCGGAGCGTGCCGACGCGAGCGGGCACGAGGGTGAGTTCCAGAACATCGTCCAGAGCCTCAACCAGGCGCTCGACGCGATCGTCGCCCCGATCAACGAAGCGGGCAGCGTGCTCGAGAGAATCGCGTCCGGCGACATGCGCGCGCGCATGAGCGGAACCTACGCGGGCGACTACAACCGCATCAAGGACAGCCTGAACCGCACCGCCGAAGACATGGGGCGCGCGATCACGGGCATCGGCGACAACGCGCGCTCGCTCGCCGCGGCTTCCGAGGAGCTGGCGGCGATCAGCACCCAGCTCAACGGCAGCGCAACGAGCGCCTCCTCCGAGGCCACCGAGGCATCGGCGGCGTCGGAGCAGGTCTCGGCCAACGTGCAGACGGTGGCGGCGAGCTCCGAGGAGATGGCTGCGAGCATCAAGGAGATCGCGACCAACGCGGCCGAAGCCTCGACCGTAGCCACCTCGGCCGTCGAGTCCGCGGAGTCGGCCGGGACGACGGTGGCCCGCCTGACGCAGAGCAGCGCCGAGATCGGGAAGGTGATCGGCCTGATCACGCAGATTGCCGAGCAGACGAACCTGCTCGCCCTCAACGCGACGATCGAGGCTGCGCGTGCTGGCGAAGCGGGCAAGGGCTTCGCGGTCGTGGCGAGCGAGGTCAAGGACCTCGCGGAGGAGACGGCCAAGGCGACCGAGGAGATCGCGAGGATGATCGAAGGCATCCAGACGGACACCAAGGGTGCCGAGGACGCCATCACCGTGATCGTCGAGGTCATCTCCAAGGTCAACGAGATCGCCGTCACGATCTCGAGCGCGGTCGAGGAGCAGTCCTCGATCACGCAGGAGCTCTCCTCGACGATTCACGAGGCCGCGACGGGCTCGTCTCAGATCGCCTCGGCGATCGGCTCGATGGCGCAGTCGAACGCGGAGAGCGCGAGCGGCGCTCAGAACACCCAGCAAGCTGCCGGAGACCTCTCGAGCATGGCCGCCTCGCTCGAGGAGCTCGTCGGACAGTTCCAGGTCTAGCGCCGTAGCGGGCCTCTGGCGCTCGCCCTGGCGGAGTGCCGGCCCTTTAGAGCCCCTCCGAGTGATCGGGGGGGCTTTTCACGTCTCGATGTGAACGCGTCAGGGCTTCCGGCGCGTGTAGAAGCCGTCGAAGACCGCCTTCCATGTCTGCCCACCGTCGCTGGATGCTGTCCAGACCTGGCGGACGCGGCCGTCCTCGAGCGGGGTCCACACGATGCGCTCGAGGCGCTCCTGGCCTTCACCGTCGCGGGTCGTGCCGCGAAGGACCATGCTCCCGTTCTCGAGTCCACCTTCGAGGCGCAGTAGGCGTCCGGAGCTGTCGACCCACGTTTGGTGCCAGCGGCCGGTGCTGCGCGCGAAGATGTTCAAGCTGCTGCCGCTGAAGCCGGTGGAGACCCAGCTCTCGTGGAGCGCACATCCTCCGTGCAACGACCGGATCGTGTTCTCGCCAACTCTCTTGCCGGTAGGGTCGTGGACCTCCCAGGAGCCGAGCCAGAAGTCGAAGGCCCTGTACTCGGCCTCCTGACACGGCTTCCGCGCGGGCTCCTGGGCGGAAGTGTGGGTGAGCCCGAGACCGAGTGTGAGTCCAAGTGCGAGGACCAGAGCGGCGGCGAAACGAATCATGATGTGCCCCCTATTCGCGCAGAGGCAGCCTGCGCGCTGCTCCTGCGATGAGATCCGGGGGCGCACGGTTTCCGTCAGTCGGTGGGCGCCTCGTCGGGCATCTTCGGCGCGCGGTCGAAGACGAGCTCGATCTGGTAGCCGTCGGGATCCTTGACGAAGGCGTAGCGCCCGTTGAACGGGCGGTACTCGGGCACACCCTTCGCGATCAGCCCGTCATAGAACTCCCCGGGATGTTCGACGGCCAGCGCGATGTGCCCGTAACCGCTTCCGAGCTCGTAGGCGCTGGTGTCCCAGTTGAAGGTCAACTCGAGGAGACTCCCGCCACCCGGAGGTTGGAGGAACGCGAGGGTGAAACGCCCCTCGGGGACTTCGCGCGTACGCACGAGCTCGAAGCCGAGCTTTTCCGTGTAGAACTCGAGGCTGCGCTCGAGGTTGCCGACGCGGATCATCGTGTGGGCGATGTGCATGGGGTCACCTCCTCGGGGCCATCGTACTGCAAAGAAAACGGGCGGCCCCGGAAGGCCGCCCGTTCGTCGGTCGATGGGAAGCTCGATCAGCCGCGAGCCTTCACGCCGGCTTCGAAGCCAGCCTCGACGGCCTTGCGGTTGAGCTCGACCAGCTCCTTGCGCTTGATCAGCGCGTCGAGAGCGGCGAGGCAGGTCTCGAGGTTCAGCGCGCCGGAGGCGCCGGCGTACGCGCCGAGGATGACCATGTTGGCCGCGCGCGCGTTGCCGAGCTCTTCGGCGATCTCGGTGGCCGAGATCTCGAAGAGGTTGAGGTCGTCACGCTTCGGAAGGCGCGGGACGAGGGACTTGTTCGTGATGACCAGGGCGCCCGGCATCAGCTCCTCTTCGAACTTGTCGAGCGAGGGCTGGTTCATCGCGATCAGCACCGTCGGGCGCGACACGAGCGGCGAGCCGATCTCCTCGGCCGAGATGTTGACGTGGCAGTGGGCGGTTCCACCGCGCATCTCGGGACCGTAGGACGGCAGCCAGGAGACCTTGCGGCCTTCGAGCATGCCGCACTGGGCAAGGCCGAGGCCGAGCAGCAGCACGCCCTGGCCACCGAAGCCCGCGACCTTCATCTGCGGGTTCGAGAACTTCTCTTCCCAGTTGGCCTCGGGGAGCTTCTGCGCCTTGGTCTTGATCCGCAGCACCTCGTGAAGCTCTTCCGGCTTCGGCGGCTCCGGAGCGACGTAGGCGTGGTGCTCGCCGTCGGTGCGGTCGACGCAGACCTCGAGCGGGAACACCGGCTTCATGTTGTCGATGATCCACTGGTGCGAGTCGACCGGAGTCATGCCCCAGCCGGTCGGGCACGCGGCGAGAACCTCGACGAAGGTGAAGCCCTTGCCCTCGGCCTGCATCTCGAGCGCCTTGCGCACGAGCTTGCGGGTGCGCTTCGTCTCCTTCGGCGTGGCGAGCGCGCCGCGGGCGACGTAGATCGGAGCGTCGAGCTGCGCAACGAGCTCACACATGTGGACCGGGTTGCCCGCGAGGCGCGGGTCGCGGCCGTTGGGGCTCGTCGTCGTGCGCATCCCCGGCAGGGTGGTCGGCGCCATCTGGCCGCCCGTCATGCCGTAGATCGCATTGTTGACGAAGAACACGGCCATCTTCTCGCCGCGGTTCGCCGCCTGGAGGATCTCGTTGAGACCGATCGCGGCGAGGTCGCCGTCACCCTGGTAGGAGATGACGATCGAATGCGGGCGGGAGCGCTGGACGCCCGTGCCGACGGCCGGGGCGCGACCGTGTGCGGCCTGGACGTTGCCGACGTCGAAGTAGTAGTAGCCGAAGACCGAGCAGCCAACAGGGCTGACGAAGACGGTCTTGTCCTTGACGCCGAGGTCCTCGATCGCTTCGGCGATCATCTTGTGCAGCGCACCGTGTCCGCAGCCGGGGCAGTAGTGCGTGATGGTCGGGTCACCGGACTTGCGCTCGAACTCTCCGTAGAGGGCGGTCGACCGCTCGAGATAGGGCACGTAGTTCGGGGCGCTCACTTCGCACCTCCTTCCGCGTGGCGCTTGATGACCTCGAAGCACTCCTCCGGGGTCGGGACGTTGCCGCCCATACGGCCGTAGAACTCGACCGGAACCTGGTCGTGGACTGCGAGGCGCACGTCCTCGATCATCTGGCCGTTGCTCAGCTCGAAGGTGACGATCTTCTTCACCTTGCCGATGAGCTGCTCGATGCGGTCCTTCGGGAAGGGCCAGAGGCTGATCGGGCGGACCATGCCGACCTTGATGCCTTCGGCGCGCGCGAGGCGGATCGCGGAGCGGAGCACGCGGGAGACGATTCCGTAGCCGATGCAGACGATCTCGGCGTCTTCGGTCATGAACTCGTCGAACATGACCTCGTTGGCTTCGATCTTCGCGTACTTCCGCTGCAGGTGACGGTTGTGCTCCTCGAGCTTGTCGTGCTCGAGGTGGATCGAGGAGATCAGGTTCTTACGGGTCGCGGCGTCGGCGCGGACGGCCCACTCGGGCTCGGGGCGCGGGGGCTGCGGATCCGGGAAGGTCACCGGCTCCATCATCTGGCCCGTGAAGCCGTCGGTCAGCACGAAGACCGGCGTCAGGTACTTGTCCGCGATATCGAAGGCGTGGATCGTCAGATCGCACATCTCCTGGCCGGTGGCCGGAGCGTAGACCGGATTCTTGTAGTTGCCGTGTCCACCGATCTTGACGACCTGGTTGTAGTCGCCCTGCTCGGGTCCGATGTTTCCGAGGCCCGGGCCGCCGCGCATGATGTCGGCGATGACGCAGGGGAGCTCGGCACACGCGATGTAGGAGATGCCCTCCTGCATCAGGCTGATGCCGGGTCCGGAGGACGCGGTCATCGAGCGCACGCCAGCGCCCGCGGCGCCGTAGACCATGTTGATCGACGCGGTCTCGGACTCGGCCTGCACGAAGGTGCCGCCGGCGGCCGGGAAGTCGCGCGCCGCAGCCTCGGCGATCTCGCTCGCCGGGGTGATCGGGTAACCGAAGAAGACCTTGCAGCCGGCAAGGATCGCGCCCTTGACGATCGCTTCATTCCCCTTGATCAGCAGGGGAGCTCTCTCGGGAGAGTTAGCCATTGCTTCACCTCAATTCCATCGCGCTGGTCGCGCGGGCTCCCGCGAGGGGCGCTAGGCAGTCTTTTCGAGACGCAGGACGGTGATCGCCCCCGGCTCGGGACAGGTGTAGAAGCAGTTGCCGCAGCCGGTACATCCGTTGCCGCTGTACTCGACTGGGAAGTAGCCCTGCTTGTTCAGGTTCTTGGTGCGCACGAGGACGTGTGTCGGGCAGACGCTGACGCAGAGGAGGCAGCCCTTGCATTCGTCCGCGTTGATCTCGACGCGACCCCGGTCTGGGCGAGAAGCCATGGTTCGCTCCCGTGTGAGAGGTGGATAGAACTGGATGGGGGTAGTTCGGGACTAACGAGTTAGTCAGAGCGATTTTAGAGACAAACACCGCCTCCGTCAAAGAGAAAGTCAGCAGTGTTTACATCGACTGCCAACTGGGTGAGATTCGCCCGTGGAAGTCTTGTCATACTTGCGCCCCCTGCGATTTAGCTGCGCTCGGAATCGCCCGGATCATGGCACTTCGGAGGCCCAGCGGTCATATTGTTAACGAGGGGCCTGGCAAGGGCTGAACGGACGGGCAGCGAGTGGTGGGACGCACAGGCGTTCTGTCGGGATGAGAGCAGATGTCCTTGTTTCCGAGCGGGTTGCAAATCGTGACATCCCGCACGAGTTCGCGCTCGGTACGCCCCTATACGCTCGATCTTCGAATCGGCTGGTCGGCCCTCCGCACCCTCGAAGGCTCCTGGAACCGGATGATCGAGTCTCACCCGGAGCCGCTGCCGTGTTCTTCCTGGGAAGCGGCCCAGGCTCTCGAGGCCCACGTCCCCTCGAAGGGCGTGCCGGTCGTCGTCCGCGCTCAGGTGGACGGTGCGACGGAGGTTCTCCTCCCTCTCGAGTTGATTCGCTGGCCGGGCGGCGCACACGCGCGTTTTCTCGGAGGCGGCTGGCTCGAGCGGCACGAGCCGCTCGTCACGCCGCGGGGCGCGACGATCGCGGCCGACGGCCTCTTGCGGCGCCTTGCCCGACGTCTCGGGCGCGCCGTCGTCTTCGATCTCGACGCGCTCCCGCCCCGCGGTCTCGGGGCGGAGTGGCTCTGCCGCGGTTTGGTCGGCAGCGCGGGATGGCACCGTGTCCGTGGTCGCCGCGAAGGGCGCGTGTCGCTCGCGGGTGGATGGGACCGCGTGCGCGTTTCGGTGCCCGGTAGCTTGCGCCGTCGCGCGCGCCTCGCATTCGAGCGCGCGAGTCGCGTTGGCTTCATCGAGCTGCACTACGACGAGGAGCCCCATCGCGAAGACCTTGACGCGATCTTCGACTTCGCTCGACGCTCGCGTCTCGACCCGCTCCGCGCGGCGCTCGTCGCGTCGGTCGCGGAGGAAGCGGCGCGCCGGGGCCGCCTTCGCATCGCGTTGCTGCGTTTCCAGGAGAAGACGGCAGCAGCAACCCTGTACTGGCACGCGGGGCAGCAAGCGGTCGAGCTCTGCAGCGTCCACGATCCCGAGTGTGAGCGCCTCGAGCTCGCGAGCGTGCTGCGTCTCGATCTCCTCCGGCATCTCGCCGAGGAGGGCCGCGCGCGGTCCTTGTTGCTCTCGCGCGATGGAGCTGCTGCGTCGCTCTCTCTCGACTGCCAGCACCAGGAGCGCCTGATCGGTGCGCCGCTGCCCGGGTTCGGGCGCATCGCCGCGCAACTCGGCGCCTGGTACAAGACGCAGGAGGCGATAGGTTCCCCGCTCGCCCAGACCGTCGAGCGGGTCCTCTCCGCCATGCGGCGGGAGGCGCCGCCCATGCCTCCCCTCGAGCTTGATGGGGCGCGAGCCACGGTCGTCGAGACGGCTCCGCGACCTTCGGTCGAACACAGCGTCCAGGGCTGAAGCGCGCGGCTTTCCACCCGCTCGTCCCCGTCGCGTGACTCACTCGCGAAGCGCGGTAGACTCTCCCTTTCCCCCACGGGGGAGAGGAAATCCAGGTGTCCAAAATCACCCGAATCGAGATCGGAACGCGCCCCGGGCGCACCGACAGCCGCGGTGTCTCCGTCGCCCGCCGGATCAGAGCTCACCTCGGGATCGAGGTCGGCGACGTCGCGACCCGTGACGTCTATCACGTCGAGCCGGCCCTCGAGCCGGACGAGGCCGCAGGCGTCGCGCGGCACTTCGCCGGGCCCGTCCTGCGCGAGGGCGCGGTCGACCGCCTCCCCGGCGAGGAATTCGACGTCGTCGTCAGTGTCGGCTTCAAGCCTGGCGTCACCGACCCGGTGGCGAAGAGCGCGAAGGTGGCGATCGAGGGTTTCCTCGGACGTTCGCTGGGGCCGGACGCCGCCGTCTACACGTCGACGCTCTACCTCCTGAGCGGTGTCGACAGCGCCGCGAGCGAGCGCATCGCGCGCGAGCTCTTGGCGAACGAGGTCATCGAGAACATCGAGGTCCTGGCCAAGGACGCGTGGTTGGCTGCGCCGCCGGACCTCAGCGTTCCGCGGGTGACGGGAGGCGCGGTGCCGACCGTCGAGCGCCTCGACCTCGAGCCGCTCAGCGACGACGCGCTGCGCGAGCTGAGCCGTGAGCGCCTGCTCGCGCTGACCCTGGACGAGATGCAGGCGATTCGAAGCGCCTACCGCGAGCTCGGCGAGGACGGGCGGCGTCGCGAGCTCGGGCTCGATGGGAGGCCGACGGACGTCGAGCTCGAATGCCTGGCGCAGACCTGGTCCGAGCACTGCAAACACAAGATCATGAGCGCGTCGATCGACTACGCCGAGGGTGACGAACCCGCCGAGCGCATCGACTCGTTGTTCTCCACCTACATCAAGGGCACGACGAAGACCGTCGATGCGGCGATCCTCAAGCGGGAGAACCGTAGTTGGCTCGTCTCCGTGTTCCACGACAACGCGGGCGTGATCGCCGCCACCGACCGGCATCACCTCGTCTACAAGGTCGAGACGCACAACAGCCCTTCGGCCCTCGACCCCTACGGGGGCGCGATCACGGGCATCGTCGGGGTCAACCGCGACCCCTTCGGTACCGGGATGGGTGCGGAGCTTCTGAGCAACGTCTGGGGGTACTGCTTCGCGTCTCCCGAGCACGACGAGCCGCTGCCCAAGGGGCTCTTGCATCCGCGGCGGATCCGCGAGGGTGTGCACCAGGGCGTGATCGACGGCGGGAACCAGTCCGGCGTGCCCTATGGGCGGGGCTGGGAGATCTTCGACGAGCGCTTCCTCGGCAAGCCGCTGGTCTTCTGCGGCACGGTCGGGCGCATGCCCCTCGAGGTCGCCGGCAAGCCCGCGCACGAGAAGGGGGCCCGCCCCGGCGACCGGATCGTCATGGTCGGCGGCCGCATCGGCAAGGACGGCATCCACGGCGCGACCTTCTCGAGCGCGGAGCTGACGGAGGAGAGCCCGGTCCAGGCCGTGCAAATCGGGGACCCGATCACCGAGAAGATGATGTTCGACTTCCTGCTCGAAGCGCGGGATCGCGGGCTCTACTCCGCGATCACCGACAACGGAGCCGGAGGCCTCTCGAGCTCGGTCGGGGAGATGGCGGAAGCGCCCGGCGGCGCGCGCATGGATCTCGCGGCGGCGCCGCTCAAGTACCAGGGCCTCGCGCCGTGGGAGATCCTCGTCTCCGAGGCGCAGGAGCGCATGACCGTCGCCGTGCCGCCGGAGAAACTGCCGGCGTTCCTCGAGCTCGCCCAGCGGCGCGAGGTCGAGGCGACCGATCTCGGCATCTTCACGGACGATGGCATCTTCCACTGTCTCCACGGTGAGGAGACGGTGCTGTGGCTGCCGCTCGAGTTCCTCCACCACGGCCTCCCGGAGATGCAGCTCGAAGCGCGTTTCGAAGCGCCCGCCGAGCCGGCCTTCGCGCAGGCGGCTCCGCCTGCGCAGCCCGCGGAGGGTGCGGCGACGCTCGAGGCCTTCCTCGCGCGGCGCAACCTCGCTTCGAACGAAGAGCTCGCCCGCACCTACGATCACGAGGTCAAGGCGCTCACCGTCGTCAAGCCGTGGATCGGCGTTCACCAGGATGTCCCGGCGGCGGCCACGGTCTTCCAGGTCGATCACGAAGGCTGGACGGGCTACGGCCTGGCCGAGGGTGTCTTCCCGACCTACTCGGACATCGACGCGCACGCGATGGCCCAGGCGGGCGTCGACGTCGCAGTGCGTCGCCTGATCGCGTCGGGCGTACGCCCGGACCGCATCGCGGCGCTCGACAACTTCTGCTGGCCCGACCCGCTCCCGGGTCCGACGAACCCCGACGCCGAGCACAAGCTCGCCCAGCTCGTGCGCACGTGCCGCGGCCTCTACGACATCTGCGTCGCCTACGGAGTTCCGCTGATCTCGGGCAAGGACTCGATGAAGAACGACGCGGTGATCGGTGGGCGGCGGATCAGCATCCCGCCGACGCTGCTCCTCTCCGCGATCGGGATCATCGACGACGTGCGCCGCGCGACGACGCTGGAAGCGAGCGCCAAGGATCGCGTCCTCATGCTCCTCGGTGAGACGCGCGACGAGCTCGGAGGTAGCGAGTGGGCGATCGCGCGCGGCGAGAGCGGCGGATCGGTGCCGCGCTGTCAGCCCGAGGCATGGGCGCAGCGCTACCGCGATGTCGCCGGGGTCTTGCGCGACGGGCTCGTCGACGCGGCGGAAGCGCCAGCGCGAGGCGGTCTCGCGACGGCCCTACACCGGATGGCGCGCGCAGCCGACTGCGGGGTCGAGCTCGATCTGGCCCGTTTGCCCGTCGCGGGCGCACCGGGTTGGGAGGCGCGCCTCTATGGCGAGTCCTGCGGACGGTTCCTTCTCGCCGTCGATCCTCGCTTCGTCGAGGAGATCGAGGAACGACTCGCCGCTCACCCGCTCGCCGTCGTTGGCAGGTTGCACGACGCGCGAGGCTACGTGGTGCGTGACGGAGGTACACCCTTGGTCACGGCGGACATGGAGCGCCTGAACCAGGCCTACAAGCGCGCGGCGAGCGCGGGCTACGGAGGCGAGTGATGAGTCGGGACGTCAAGGCCCTCATTCCCGTCGGTCTCGGTCTCAACTGCGAGGCCGAGACGGCGCAGGCGTTCCGCGACGTCGGCGTCGAGCCCGACCTCGTGCATCTGACCGACCTGTTCGCGGGGCGGAACGACACCCCGCTTCCCGACTACCAGATCCTCGCGTTCATGGGTGGTTTCGCCTATGGCGATCACGTGGCGGGCGGCCTGGTTCTCGCCACGCGCCTCAGAGCCCACCTCGAAGCGGAGCTTGCCGAGTTCCTGCGCCGGGGCGGCCTCGCGATCGGCATCTGCAACGGTTTCCAGACTCTCGTGCGCCTCGGCCTTCTCCCCGGTCCGGACGCGGGCGAGCACGACTTCGTCCAGCGAGCGGATCTCGGGCCGAACAGCCGCCTCGGCTACCGGAACTCTTGGGTCCGCTGCCGCGTCGAGCCGGAGAGCCGCTGCGTGTGGACCCGCGGCCTCGACCTCCTCGACATGCCGGCGCGCCACGGTGAAGGGAAGTTCCTCGTCGAGCCGCCGGAGCTGCTCGATCAGCTCGCCGAGCGCGGGCAGGTCGCGCTGCGCTACGTGGGCCCGGACGGCACCCCGACCGAGGAGTGGCCGCACAACCCGAACGGTTCGCGCGGTGGCGTGGCGGGAGTCTCGGACGCGAGTGGGCGGGTCCTCGGCCTGATGCCGCACCCCGAGGCGTTCCTCCACCCGTGGCTCCACCCGGCCTGGCGCCGAAGCGAGCAACCCGAGAACCTCGTCCCGAGCTCCCGCCTCCTCTTCGAGCGGGGAGTCGCGGCGGCGCGCGACGCGCTCTGATCCACTTCGAATGCCAGACCAGACGCCCCGTGACGCACGTTCCGGGGCGTTTTTCCTTTCCTGTGTAACAGGGCGGGCGCTCATACCGTGGAACAATGAGAGATCTCGCGCGTGTTCACCGTCGCCAGCAGCGACGGGTTCCGGGCAAGGCGTACTCCGCCAGGGGCGCATCCCGGGGCCCGCTTTTTTCGTTGAGGCGTTGTCTCCCAGAGACGGAGAACCAGACAGTACCAGGAGGAGCCCCGTCATGATCCAGCGTATCTCCCAGAGCTCACGGCTCGTGCTCATGCTCGCCGTGCTCGTCGTCAGCTCCGTCGCCGTGGCCCAGGCTCCGGCACCCCCCGAGCCGCTCGTGTCCGTCCGCCTCGAGAGCCTAGACGCCGGCGTGGCGACCCTGGACCGCATCGGCGACGCCCTCGGGAAGGACCTCTCGGGGCAGCTCCTCGCCGGGCTCGACGAGAGCGGTCTCCGGAGCTTGATCGACACGAAGCGGCCCGTGAGCGTCGTGCTTCCCTTCGCCGGGATGATGAACCCCCAGCAGGGCTTCGTCGCCGCGATCCCGGTCGCCAGCGAGGCCGCGGTGTTGGCGGAGTTCGCGATAGAGGGAGAGGCGGCTCCCGCGCCGGGCTCCGTGGTCACGCTGCCCGGGGCGGAGGGCTGGGTCCTTGTCGTGCGGGACGGCTACGCGCTCGTCGCTCAGAACCAAGCGCTGTTCGCCGCGGTCGATGTCGCCGCGCTCGAGAGCCGCGGCACGCTGCCCCCGGGACCGGTCGCGGCGAGTGTCTACCTCGAGCCGATCGCGCCGGTAATCCTGCAGCAGGCCGCGATGATGAAGGAGCTCTCGCGCCAGAAGGCCACAGCCGGGCAGGGTGACGGCGAAGAAGCTCCGGCGGGTGCCGGCGCCGAGGCGATGGCGCAGGAGTTCGGGTTCACGTTCCTCGAGGCCCTGGCGCGCAACGTCTCGCGCTACCAGATCTCCGTGAACGGCGCTGCCGATGACCTCGAGCTGCACACGCGTCTCGTGCCGAAGGGCGGGAGCACTCTCGAGCGATTCGTCGCGGCTCAAAAAGCTGGCGGGACGGAGCTCGCAGCGTTGCTGCCGCGCGATGCGAACGTGCGAACGAATATTGGCTTCGTGTTCACCTCCGAGGTGCGCAGCGCCTGGGTCGACATGCTGAGCGGCTACTTCGACCTGATGGGGACGATGGCGCCCGAGCTCGCGCAATCCGCCGACGCGGAGGGCACCGAGGACGCCTCCCCGGTTTCGCCGCAGGAGATGATCGCGTTGGGGCGCTCGCAGTCCGAGTTGGCGAAGACGATGGTTCGGTGCATGACGGGAGAGGTCGCCTCTGCGGTAACCATGACCGAAGAGACGCTGGTCTCGCTCCAGGTCGCCCGGGTCGATACGGCCGCTGAGGATTGTAAGGACCTACCTTCGCTCTACGAGAAGGGTTTTGCAGCGTCTCTCGAGTCCGTCGCTTCGCTGAGCGACAAGGTCCTGATCGCTCGCAAGACCGTCGCGGGTATCTCGGCGCTCGAGTTCCGCATGCGCGCCGAGTTCCCGGTCGCGGGCGACTCCACTCCCGCGCCTCTCAAGAACTTGCTTCAGCAGGGCCTGGGCTCGCTCACGGCGCAGGTGGGGGACGTGGTCCTCACCGCCGCCGGCGCCGATGCGGAAGCGGTCCTGGCGGCTGGCATCAAGCGGCTGCAGAGCGGTGCATCGCGCACGTCCGCACTCGCGAGCAGCGGGAGCGTCGAATTCGACCTCGCCACGTTTGCGCGCTCGATGGGTGGCGAGGAGGTCGCATCGAAGATGCCCGCTGGCGCCAAGCTCGACGGCGACGTGCGTTTCGACGGCGGCGCGATGTCCACGATGGTGCGGGTCCCGTTCGGCGTCCTCGCGGCGTTCGTCCCCGAAGAGAGCGCCGAGGGTGGCGAGGGGGCCGGCGCAGAGCCGGCCGAGTAGCTGCTTAGCCCGCCACGCGCGGCAGGGCGGGGTGGATCCGCGAGACGATCTCGTAGTGGATCGTGCCCGCCCAGCTCGCGAGGTCTTCGGCGCGGATGCTCTCGGGGCCGTCGTCCCCGAGGAGCGTCGCGACATCCCCGGCGGTGACGCCGGGGATGTCCGTCACATCCACCATCGTCATGTTCATGCAGATGCGTCCCACGACCCGTGCGCGCTTCTCGCGGACGAGGACGTGAGCGCTGTCGCCGAGCGCGCGCGCGTAGCCCTCGTAGTAGCCGACGGGGAGCACCGCGATCCTCGAGTCGCGGGTGGCACGCCAGGTGCGCCCGTAGCCGACGTAGCTGCCTGCGGGGACCTCTTTGACTTGAGCGACGCGGGCTCGCCAGCTCATCACAGGCGCGAGCTCCAGCTCGTTCATGCCGCGCTCCCGCGCCGAGATGCGGGTCTCACGGCTCGGCCAGAGGCCGTAGAGCGCGATGCCGACGCGCGCGAGGTCGAGGTGGGTCTCTGGAAACAGGATCGCTGCCGCGGAGCAGGCGCTGTGCCTCGACGCGGCGGGGAGCCCCGCTTCCGCCAGGGCACTCCACGCCTGTCTGAAACGCTCGATCTGCCCGCTGGCGAAACTGTGGTCCGTCGTGTCCTCGATGTCGGCGAAGTGGGTGGAGACGCCGGCCAGCTCGAGCCCGGGACTCGCGGCGACGTGCCGGGCGAGCTCTAGCAGCTCGCTCTCGGGGACGCCCTGGCGATGGGTGCCGGTCTCGACCTTGAGATGAACCGCGACGGGGCGCTCTGCACTTGCGCGGGACAACGCGTCGAGGCACGCGGCGTCGTAAACGACGGGCTCGAGGCCGGCCGCCGCGACTTCCTCGGCGCCCCCGGGCGGGACGTGACCGAGAAGGAGGATGCGGGCCGTGCCGCCCACGCACGCTCGCAGCTCGAGGCCCTCGTCGAGACTGACGACGGCGAGGGCGCGGGCTCCGGCAGCGAGCGCGTCGGGTGCGACGATCGACACGCCGTGTCCGTACGCGTTGGCCTTGACGACCGCGACGAGACCCGTATCCGGGCCGAGGCGGTGGCAGAAGGTCCGGACGTTCCGGGCGAGCGCCTGGCGATCGACCTCGACCCAGCTCGTGGCGCTGGCGGGAACTTCCATGGGCTTGGGGCTCTCGATCATGGGGCGATGATACGTGACGTATCGAGCGTCAGGTCGAGACGCCGTAGCGTTCGAGTTTGCGATAGAGCGTCGTGCGCCCGATCCCCAGCCTCCGCGCGGCCTCGCTGAGGTTTCCGCGGCACAGCTCGACGGCGCGCAGGACGAGCTCCCGCTCGCACTCTTCGAGAGGCCTGATCGACGACGCATCGACGCGTTGGTACGGCTTCAGGCTCTCTTCGTCGAGGCGCTCCGGCAGACGATCACCGAACGCGGCCTGGACATGGGCGGGAAGGTGTTCGGGGAGGACGGTGCCCTGGCCCGAGACGACGAAGCTGCGCCGCAGCACGTTCTGGAGCTCGCGCACGTTGCCTGGCCAGGCATAGCTCTCGAGGACGGCCAGCGTTCCCTGATGCACGCGGGGAGGGCGCTTCGGGAAGGCGCGCCGCAAGACGTGCTCGACGAGCGCGGCCACGTCCTGGCGGCGCGCGGAGAGCGGGGGAATATCGAGGGTCGCGACGCTGATCGCGTAGTAGAGGTCTTGCCGGAAGTGGCCCTCGCGCACCCGCTTCTCGAGGTCCTCGTTCGAGGTGCAGACGAGTCGAACGTTCGCCGGGCGCGTCCGCTGAGCGCCGAGGCGCTGGACTTCCCCCGCTTCGAGTGTCGAGACCAGGCGAGCTTGGGCCGAGGGCGGGAGCTCGGCGATCTCGTCGATGATCAGCGTTCCCCCGTGCGCTTGTTCGAGGCGCCCCGCGCAGGGGCCGCCAACCGACTCCGCGCCGTCCGTGCCGAAGAGCTCCGAGTCGATCATGCCGGACGGGAGCGCGCGACAGCGCAGGACGGCGAGGGGTGCGTCGGCACGAGGGCTCTCGCGATGCACGGTACGGGCGACCAAGTTCTTGCCGCTGCCCGTGTCGCCGCGAACGAGCACGGCGAGCTCGGTGGCGGCCACGCGCACGAGGCGTTCGGCGAGGCTGCGCAGCCCTCCGTCGAGGCCCACGATCTCGTCGAGGCGGGACTCGAGCCGGAGCTGGCCCCGGAGCCTGCGGTTCTCGCTGAGGACCCTGCGGTGGTCTCCGGCCCGCATCATTGCAGCGCTTAGCTGGGCTCGCGTCGCGGGCTCCGGGAGGCACTCGTAGGCGGTGATGCCGGCTTCGCGCGCGAGAGGCGGCAGGGCTGCCCCGAGCAGGACGAGGGGACGGCCCGCGAGGGCTGCCGAGAAGGGGGACCAGACCTGTTCGTTCGGTTCTCCACCGTCTCCGAGCAACACGACATCGAAGGTGCTGTCGTTCAAGGGACGCACGGCTTCGTCGAGGCTCGTTCCGAGCGCCACGCTGCAGCCGGCGTGGACGAGCTGCTCTTCGAGTCTCGCTCGACGCCGCGAGGAGCTCTCGATGACGAGAACTCGCGTGCTCGCGCAGCACGACGTGGCAGATGGGCTTCCTGCGGCGTGACTCCTGGTCATCGGCCCTCTCTTCTCGCCGATCCCGACCCCCTCATGGCGAATATGGTCCAGTCGCAGATATGTGCCACCTTGAAACGGTCCGAGTGTGTCTTCTCGGTACAGGGGGTGTTCGAAACTTTTCACAGCAAGATGGAACTGGACGATTGCGTCCGGAGAACCGACAAAGGAATAATGAGCGGGGAGAAAGACGGTCGGGGGGCCTCGCGGCGGGGCCGCGGAGAGGGTGTGCCTTGGCTGATCGCAAGGATGGCGACGAGATCTCCGGATCGTCCGCCCATCGTCCCGACAAGAAGCCACGGGTCCCCGGGGGATCGCACGAGCTCGGCAAGAGGCTGAAGCTCGAGGACGTTCTCGACTCTCTGCCGGACGCCGTCCTCGAGGCGGGCGCCGACGGCAGGATCCGCTGGGCGAACGCGCATTTCCTCGAGCTCTTCGGGCTCGACCGGGACTCCATAAGAGAGCAGTCGGCGACCTTGATCGCCGGGCCCTACGCGGGCCAGGACGAAGGCGAAGCCCTCCTCAGGGTCCTCGCGGCGGGTGAAGGCGCGCTCGACATCACCGGATTCACCGCCGATGGGATCTCCTTCCCTTGCCAAATCCGCGTTCGTATCCCCTCTGGAGTCGAGAGCGACAGTCGGATCGTCGTCGTCACGGACGCGAGCGAGAGGGATCGTCTGCGCGCCGAGCTCGTCGTCAAGGCGGACGCCGCGCAACGGGAGAAGGAGATCCTGCGTGCGACGACGGAGTCGATCGAGGAAGGCGTCCTGATCGCAGACGACTCCGAGCGGCTGGTCTACGTCAATGGCGAAGGCACGCGCCTGCTCGGACTGACGGCGTCTGAGGTGTACGGCCGTCCGCTGGCTCACCTCGATCTCCCGGGCGNNCGGGCGTCCTTCGAGGCAAGTGGCTCGCGTTCCTCGCGTCGGGCCATCGCACCGGAGTCGACACTGCCGAGCTGTCGCGCCAGGGGACGACGAGCAGGCTCGACTTGCAGCTCGCGCGCGTCGAGTCATCGCGGGGCGTGCCACTCGGTAGTGTGCTCGTGCTGCGGGAAGATCTACCCGAGGAGCGCGCCGGGCTGCTGGCGGAGGACCTCGTCTCCACCTTGAGCCACGAGCTGCGCTCTCCGCTCGCGACCATCCAGGGTTTCCTCGTCTCGATGCTCGACGAGCCGAACATGGACGCCGAGCTGCGCCGCGAGTTCGTCGTTCGGATGCGGCAGGACGCGCAGCGGCTCGGCAGCCTCCTCGAGAACCTGATCGAGCTCGCGCGCCTTCGGACCAATGTCTCGCGTCTGACCCTCCAGGGGATCGACCTCGTCTCTCTGACGGAAGAGGCCGTGCGTACGGTGTCGCACGAGTTCCGCATCGGAGTCCAGGACTTCGCGCTCGACATGCCCGGCCAGCCTTTGATGGTCGATGGGGACAGGCGCCGGCTCAAACACGTGCTCGTCGAGTTGCTGCGCAACGCCGTGCGTCACGGCTGGTCGAGGCGTGGGGTTCGCGTGAGTCTGCGCGGCGAGTCCCACCGCGTAGTAGCCGAGGTGCGGGATTGGGGCGAGGGACTTGCCGCGTCCGACACCGAGAAGGTCTTTGGCGGGTCGAGCTCGCGGGTTCCGCGTACCGGGCGTGGTGGACGCGGGCTTGGGTTGACGTTCTGCCGGGCTGTTGTCGATCGGCACTCGGGTCGGATCCAGGCGGTATCGCCCGATGGGGGCGGGCTTGCTGTGACGGTGACTTTGCCGCGGCAGGTTTGAGGGGCTGGCGTCTCCGGCTCTCTCGTCTCATTCGGCGCTTCGTGGGTTATGTCTCGCTCTCGTTCGATTCGCGCTTCCTTTCGGGGACAGTCGACCGCAGGCATTCGTGATTGAGAGAGAGCCACAAGGCGGTCGACCGTCCACTACTTTTTCGGGGCGCCGGCCCTTGCCGGCTCTAGGCCGACCAGGGCCGGCGCTAACGAAAAAGAGGCGCCCGTCCATGGGCGCCTCATCCCTTGCGGGCTGTTTTTGATGTCTTTCTTTGTGCCGCTCTAGCGGGTGCGGCGGGTCGTCTTCTTTTTGGCGGTCTTCTTCTTCGCGACCTTCTTGGCCACCTTCTTCTTGGCGACCTTCTTCTTCGCGACCTTCTTCTTGGCCACCTTCTTCTTGGCGACCTTCTTCTTCGCTACCTTCTTCTTCGCGACTTTCTTC
>NPIF01001137.1_pt1 | contig 34758 bp, 30 predicted proteins | sample 8637461 | NCBI WGS metagenome assembly NPIF01 (sample SAMN07420641, study PRJNA396082) | bioreactor metagenome | isolation source: sample BR12 brine-fed electro-methanogenic bioreactor BR | place: Japan: Kochi | collected 2016-12-09
CAATATGATTTGGACGCTTTGTATCATTTTTTTGATTTTTTAAATTTCGGGAATTCTAATTGTCGTTCGAGGGGGATTATAAATGACGCTGATCAGTTGCAAGTGTCGCAGACCTCCCAGTGGGTGCCGAATTCACCGCACCGACAATGCTCAATATCGTACATGATCTTGTGCTGCCTTGGATGAAGTCGGTGTTCTGATCGAAATTGGTCACCATGTTTCCTGAATATATCTCCAAGGCTTGGACTTGATTCAAGCTTTCCCGGAAGTTGTGTATGGCTGCAAAGTGTCTTCATAGGTTATCGGAGCCCAGAGCATAGGAGATAAGGGGGCATCACGCTGCAAGAATTATGACAGGCGTGGCATTTGCGTCTTTTTGCAAATGACATGACTGGCGAAATTCTTGCGAGTAGGCTGCCCCCGTTCTCCGGTAAAGTTATCTCCATAGGTTTGAAATGGCCTTGTTTTAAAACGCTTAGAGTTCTGTAGAGCCTTGAAAATAGGCGATGTCCGCCGTCCAGGCTTAATGTAACAATATAATGTGTGGTTCTGTGTATCAGCACAAAATAGTTATTATTTGACAATCATATTGAAGTCAAGTACAAATACACTAACCGGATAATAAAACGATTTGTTTATTATTAGGAGTTGATATCATGATCAAAATACCTGAAGGACTCCAGAAAAAATACAGCGGACTTTTGACAAACAGTGATGTGCCGCCGGAACATTACAAACATTTTCGGAAGTGGCTCCGGTACTACCTGGATTTCTGTCAAAAATATCAGCACCCTTATGCCGATGAAAACAGTCTGTTATTGTTTCTGGACAAGTTACAGCAAAAGAACCAGCCGGCGGATCAGCAGGAACAGGCCCAAAAAGCGGTTCGGTTATATTACAGCGGACTGGGCCGGGAAAATGATCCGCAGACCGGGATTGTCCAAAATAGTGTTGCTGAGGCCGGGCAGTCATTTGATACGGAACCGCCGACCAGTCCCTGGTCCGGCGCGATGGAATCTTTGAAAAATGAAATCAGCGTGCGCCATTATTCAAATAAAACCTGGAAAGCCTATTCATTGTGGGCACAGAAATTCAGGTATTATGTCAAGGAAAAACCGCCTGACAGGGTGAATACGGACGATGTCAAAGAATTTCTGACATTTCTGGCCGTTAAAAAAAAGGTGTCAGCCTCTTCCCAGAACCAGGCGTTTAATGCGCTGCTGTTTTTTTTCCGGCATGTGCTGAAAAAGGAGTTCGGTAAAATTGAGGGGGTGGTCCGGGCGAAGCGCAAGCCCTATATCCCGGTGGTGCTGTCCAGGCAGGAGATTGACCGAGTGATTGACAAGATGAAAGATCCGTATGATCTGGTGGTAAAGTTACTTTATGGGTGCGGGCTGCGGTTGTCTGAATGCATGAAGCTGCGGGTGCATTGTTTTAATTTTGATCATGAGGTGTTGACGGTGCATGACGGCAAAGGCAAAAAAGACCGGACCGTTCCGTTGCCCAGGGTGATCATGGATGATCTGAAGCGCCAGATGGACCGGGTCATTGATCTGCATGAGCAGGATCTCAAAAACGGCTGTGCCGGGGTGTTCATGCCGGACCGGCTGGAATCTAAATATCCGAACGCGCCAAAGGAGCTGATCTGGCAGTGGTTTTTTCCGGCCAAAGAGCTGACCCATGTGCCGGACACCGGGGAATACCGGCGGTATCACCTGCACGAAACCCATGTGCAGAAAGCGATCAGGCGGGCCGTCAGGACATCAAAAATTTTGAAAAGAGCGTCGGCCCATACGTTCCGCCACAGTTTTGCCAGCCATCTGCTGGCTGCCAACCAGGATATCCGGACCATCCAGGAGCTGCTGGGGCACAGCAGTGTCAGAACCACCATGATCTATACCCATACCATTGCATCAAAAACCGTGAAAGAGGCCAGAAGTCCGCTGGATCTATAACCCTAAAAACCACAGCTCCGCTCTGTCGGTTACAGGAGTTGTCGACCGATGGAAAGTCAGGACTGTATCCCTGTATAGTAAAAGAGATGTAAAAAGGCAACTGGCGAAACTGCTTAAAATGCATAGGTGAAACTACTTACCACTGCCTGATTTTGTTGTTCTGAACGCCGGAAACGCGTTTAATCCGTGCGGATCACATCCACGGCCACACTGAGCTGATGGCGGCCGCCGCCCAGGACCGTGCCTTTCACCGGGGTGACATCACTGTAATCCCTGCCCCATGCCAGGGTCAGGTGGTGGTCAAAGGGCATGACATTGTTGGTGGGATCCAGGTCCACCCATCCCGTGCCGGGGAGAAACACGGCAAACCAGGCATGGGAGGCTTCCGCTCCCTTGAGCCGGTCTTTTCCGGGGGGCGGCTGGGTGTGGAGGTACCCGCTGACGTACCGGGCCGGCAGCCCTAACGCGCGCAGGCAGGCAATGGCGATGTGGGCGAAATCCTGGCACACCCCCCGTTTGAGTTCAAACGCCGCTGCCACCGGGGTGGCGGTGGAGGTGGCGCCGGGATCATATGTAAACCGGGTGAAAATCCGCTCCATCAAACGGGAAGCCCCCCTGAGAAACGGTTCTCCAGGGGGAAACAGGTCACCGGCCCACCGGGCCATATCTTCTGATAGCGGAATCATGGGAGAGGGAAACACATACTGAAACGCGTCCAGATCCTCGGGGGTGGCATGCCGGCGGACCGCGGCCATGACCTGTTCCCAGGGGGCGGTCTGTTCAGGTACGGGCGCGGGAGGCGGATGGAGTTCCACCCGGCTTTTGGCCGTTATTTCAAACAGGGCATGGGGCACCTGAACCGTGGTGGCGGTCACGCAGTTACCAAAATAATCCGTGCGCCGGGACATGGCCGACGGGGGGGGCGAAAGGGTAAGGGTATGGTCCGTGCAGCGCTGGGCCGGTGTGTGCCTGGGTGTCAGGAACAGCTCGTTATGGGAAAGGGACGCGGTTTCCCTGTACTGATACCGGGTGACATGGGACACCTGATATTTCATGGGGCCTGCCATCCATGACGGGGGCCTTGTTTCACACGGATGCCTTCCATGGCAGTGGCATCATCAAATGCTTCCGCATCCAGGGAGATGCGCATCTGCTGTTCGGTCTCGATGCGGCTCAGATAGTGCTGGGTGATCTGGTCCCCCAGGGACTGGATCCCTTTTTTCAGGCGCTTTAGAAGCGGGTAAAGCCGGGACAGCTCGCCTGCCGGGTTCATTTCCATGAGATGGGAAATGTCGGTGAGGCGCAGCTGTGTGGTCAGATCCAGGGTGATCTTCTCCTCTTTGGTCCGGAAAGGACGCAGGGTGTTTCCGGGAAGCGCCTCCACATGCTCGGAAAGTCTGGCCATCTGAAACCCTGTGGATCTGGGGTTCAGCTCATCCAGCAGGAGCAGATCGACAATCGGTTCCTTCCTGAGAATGGTCCGGTACCGGGTGTGGTAGGTAATGGTGCTGTCCGCCACCTCCAGCAGCGCCTCCAGATCATGGCTTAGGGAAGTTTTGCCGGATCGAACCGCATTTTCCCGGGACGGGAACAGGCTCTGAAGCAGGGTAACGGTGTAGTTGGACCGTTCCAGGCGCCGGCCCATGTCCATGAACCGCCATCCCATGCCCCGGGTCATGCTTTCCAGAGCAAGCCCGGCAAATGCCGATATGGTGAGGATCATTTCACTGACCAGTTCCTGGGCATCACTGATCTGATTGTCTTTCTGGGAAAACACCCGTGCCAGGTCCAGTTCCATCCGTCCCAGGACATGCCATGAATCGTTGGAAAGCCGGTCTCTCACACTGGCGGCCACCCGCTTGACATGATGCAGCAGATTCCTGAGACTGCCGGGAAGACGGCTGCTGAACATGGCTGCCATCAGTTCGGTCTCAATGGTTTTTATGTCATAGGCGGCATCCGGATCTGCCAGCGGGGAAGAGACGAGCTCGAGGCTGGCCATGACCCGGAGCAGAAATGGAAACTCCTGGATAATATCCAGCCGGGTTTCACTGTTCAGGCGGTTGAGAACGCTTCTGAGCACCCGGAGCACCCCTTCGGTCCGTTCCACATACCGTCCCAGCCAGAGCATATTGTCTGCGACCCTGCTGGGAAGATCGCTGTCTCTGTGAATTTCCAGGCTGTCCGTAAAATGGTGCATCATGCTTTCAAACCGGACCGGTTCATGGGAAAAGCACCAGGTATCCTTGCTGCCGCCGCGGGCATCCGGGCTGCTCATCAGAAAGATGTCCGGGTTGTCCGACACCCGGGTCAATGCCCCCGGCATGACAGACACCTCATTGCCCAGACCCGTCCCGCTGCCGGCAATGGAAAACAGGCAGTGAACGGCATGCCGCTGTTTCATGGCCCCTTTTTCCCACACCGGGAGGGTGCAGGGAGAGACCGCTTCCATGGCCACATGGGCATGGGGGGCGGACGTGATGCGGGCGGCAAGCTGCGCCTTTTCCCCGCAGGTCAGCGTCCGGATATCCAGGGCCGTTTCCCGGTCCGTGTCAAAGGCGGAGGTGATGATCAAGGGCTGCGCATCGTTTCCGGCCATGGATTTTTCCAGGCAGTCCGTCACAAATGACAGGTCTTCGGGCCGTCCGCACCACCGGGTGGAGACATTCGGAAGGACCATCTCCTCTCCCAGAAGCACCCGGCAGATGCCGGGCAGAAAAGGCACGAATCCCGGGGTTTCCAGAACCGTGCTGCCCAGAGGATTGCTCACGGCCACCCCGCCGGCCCGGACCGCCTGGACAAGGCCTGCGATGCCTGCGGCGGACGGGTGGTTAAAGACCAGGGGGTCACAGGACATGTCCGGGATCCGCCTCAGGATCACGTCCACCGGGGAAAGCCCCCCGAGTGTCTTGAGGAACACGGCATCCCCCCGCACGGTCAGGTCACTGCTCTCCACCAGGGTGACTCCCAGGTATCTGGACAGAAACACCTGTTCAAAATAGGTCGGGCTGGCCGGCCCGGAAGACAGCATGACAATTGCCGGTTCCCTTTTCCCGGATGCGGATATGGCCATGAGGCAGTGGGTAAGGTATTTGAAAAACGGGGCCAGCCGCATCACTTTGCCGGCGTGGAACATGCGGGGAAAAATCCTGGACAGGATGATGCGGTTTTCCAGCGCATACCCGGCACCTGAAGGGGCCTGGGTCCCATGGGAGATCACCTGCCAGGTGCCGTCGACCCCCCGGCACAGGTGGGTGGCATAAAAGGAAAGGGTTGCCGCGCCCCCTGTGTAAAGGTCATGGCACTGACGCAGAAAGCGGGGGTTGGCAAACAGCAGTTCCGGCGGAATATGCCCGTTTCTGACCAGGGTCTGGGGGCCGTAAATGTCATCATACATCGCCGTGAGGAGCCGGGTTCTCTGGGAAACGCCCTTTTCCAGCAGGACCCAGGTTTCCGGTGACACAGGATAGGGGATAGGGTCCAGTTCCCACTGCCGGGCCGTCCCTTCTTTTTCATCGAACACGTTATAGGCCGCACCATGCTCATGCATCATCCGGCGGGCCTTTTGCCATCTTCGTTCCAGCTCCGGGGACCCCAGGCCGTTGAGATAGGAGACCAGCCCCTGCCAGTGGGGAGACAGCTGATTTTCCGGGGTCAGGACATCACCGCAGCCGGCGGCGGCAGAGACCGGATCTGTAAACACGGTTCCGGGAAAAACCGGCGCCGTTGAATCCTCAGGGTCATCCATCACACGGGGTTGTCTGTTCAAAATGATTCTTTCACCGTCTGTTTTTAAAACAGTTTTTTTCACGATTTCAGACGGTTACCGCCTGATCAGAAGCAGGACTATAATGGGATGCATCACATTTGTCAATACCGCCGTGCCAAAGCCGGAATGAATTCACGCCAGCTGGTAGCCCCTCTGTTTCAGGCCTTCCGGGCGGTCAACCCATTTGTCGGGTGTCAAGAACGTCTGCGCAGGTCCAGGGTGTGGGGAAACTGCCGGCTGACCCGTGGTTCCGGCATCTGATCCAGTGTGCCCGGGGTGTGGCCCATGCTGAAAAACCGGGACACCCGCCGGCCTTCGGCCTCATAGGCGTTGACGGGAAAAATGTCATAGCTTCTGCCCCCGGGATGGGACACATGGTAGGTGCATCCGCCGATGGCGCGCCGGCTCCAGGTGTCCACAATATCAAACACCAGGGGCGCATGCACGCCGATGGTGGGATGCAGGCAGGACGGCGGCTGCCAGGCCCGGTACCGGACTCCTGCCACAAACTCCCCGCTGACACCCGTGGGGTGCAGCGGCAGGGCCCGGCCGTTGCAGGTCACCCGATACCGGGATTCCGTCATGTTCTTCACCCGCACCTGCATCTTTTCCAGGGAGGAGTCCACATACCGGGCCGTGCCCCCGCCCCCGGGCTCTTCTCCCAGCACATGCCACGGCTCCATGGCCGTGCGCAGTTCCATTTCAATGCCCGCATGGATCACCTTGCCCACAAACGGGAACCGGAACTCGAAATGGGGGTGGAAATGGGCCGGTGTCAGGGGATACCCGTCCCGGTTCAGTTCCTCGAGCACATCACAGAAATCCTGCCATACATAAAAGGGAAGCATGAATTGGTCATGGAGCCGGGTGCCCCAGTGGATCAGTTTCTCCTCACAGGGGGTTTTCCAGAACTTCACCATGAAGATCCTGAGCAGCAGCTGCTGGGCCAGGCTCATGAACGCATGGGGCGGCATCTCAAAGGACCGGAACTCCACCAGCCCCAGGCGGCCCGTGGCACTGTCGGGCGAGTACAGTTTGTCAATGCAGAACTCGGCCCGGTGGGTGTTGCCCGTCAGGTCCGTGAGCAGGTGCCGGAACAGGCGGTCCACCAGCCAGGGCGGGCAGGAAAGGTCAAGGCCGCTGTTTTCGGGATGGCCCGATGCCGTCTCGTTCCGGAGCGCCTCAAACGCGATCTCAAGCTCATACAGGCTGTCATGCCGGGCCTCGTCAATGCGGGGGGCCTGGCTGGTGGGCCCCATGAACAGCCCTGAAAACAGATAGGACAGCGAGGGATGGTTGTTCCAGAAAGTCAGAAAACTGCGCAGCAGGTCCGGCCGCTGGAGCCAGGGGCTGTCCTGGGGGCCCGGGCCGCCCAGGATGATATGGTTGCCCCCGCCCGTGCCGCTGTGGCGGCCGTCCAGCATGAACTTTTCCGTGCCCAGGCCGGTGAGCCGGGCCGCTTCATAGAGTTGCGTGGTCATGGCCACCATCTCTTTCCAGGACCGGGCCGGGTGGATATTGACCTCCATGACGCCTGGATCCGGGGTGATGCTGAACCGGTTGATCCGGTGGTCAAAGGGCGGGGTGTATCCCTCGATGATGACGGGCATGCCCGTGACGGACGCGGCATCTTCGATGGCGGAAATCAGCTCGAAATAGTGAACGGCTTTTTCCATGGGGGGCATGAATACATAGAGTCTGCCGTCCCGGGGCTGGATGCACAGGGCGGTCCGGATCACCCAGGCGGCCGATTCTCCGGGGGTTGGCGCGGCCGGATCAGCTATTGGAGCCGGATCTTCAAAGGGCCGGGGCTGGGACACCACATCATCCCGCAGCGCCTCTTCCGGTGCTCCATCGATGTGACGCTGGGATGCCCGCTCTTCCATCAGGGTCGCCAGTTTTTCCCTGTCCGCCTCCGTGGTCAGGGGATCGGCAAACGGTTCTTTAGGCCCCATGGGGTCTTCTGCCGTCACATGGGGATAATCTTTGGGCGCCACCCAGGGCAGCGCGCCCAGGGGCAGGCGCAGTCCCATGGGAGAATCTCCGGGAATCAGGAACAGACTGGGGCTTCTCAGGTGCCAGGGGCCGCTTTTCCACGATCCTTTCTGCAGCGGCAGCACATACCCGGTCACCTCGCCCACGCCTTTTTCAAACACCCGGGCCATGCGCGCCCGGTCCTCCGGGTTTTTCAACCGGGAGTCCTCCGGAGTGACATTGACCGGCAGCCGCTGCTCCTTCCACAGCCAGTGAAACACATCCTCGTAAGCCGGGATCACATATTTCCGATCCACCCCCAGGATATGGGTGAGGGCGTTCATGAACCGAAGGGCCTGCTCCGGCCCGAACCCGTAATCCGTTGTTTCATCGGCAAACAGCGCGTCATCTTTCCACAAGGGAATGCCGTCTTTTCGCCAGAAACAGCTCAACGCCCACCGGGGCAGGGATTCCCCGGGATACCACTTGCCCTGGCCCAGGTGAAGGAGACTGCCCGGGGCCCACAGTTCTCTGAGCCGTTTGAGCAGGGCCATGGACAACGGTTTTTTGGTGGGGCCGACGGCGGCCGTGTTCCACTCGTCCCCTTCCATGTCCGTGGCGGAGACAAAGGTGGGTTCCCCGCCCATGGTCAGGGTGATCTGTTCCCGTTGAATTTGTTCATCCACCTGATGGCCCAGGGCCTCGATCTCCTGCCAGATTTCTTCCGGATAGGGTCTGGTGGACCGGGGGTCCTCATGGATCCGGGTGATCTTCATGTCATGGCTGAAATCCACTTCGCACGGCTCCAGGAGCCCTGTGACCGGGGCCGCACTTCTGGGATCCGGCGTGCAGGCCAGAGGGATGTGGCCCTCTCCTGCCAGCAGGCCGGAGGTGGCATCCAGGCCGATCCACCCGGCACCCGGAAGATACACCTCTGTCCAGGCATGCAGGTCCGTGAAATCTTTTTCCGGTCCGGACGGGCCTTCCAGGGATTTGACATCCGGGGCCAGCTGGATCAGATACCCGGACACGAACCGGGCTGCCAGGCCCATGTGCCGCAGAATCTGCACCATCAGCCAGGCCGAGTCCCGGCAGGAACCGCTCAGTTTGGTCAGGGTTTCTTCACTGCTCTGGACATTGGGTTCCATGCGGATGTTGTACCGGATGGTTTTTTCCAGGCCCTGGTTCAGTTTGACCAGAAAATCGTTGGTGTTCATCTCGCTTCTGTCGATGGCGGCCAGGTATTCTTTCAGTTTTTTTCCCGGAGGGTCCACCTGGAGAAAAGGCTTGAGGTCCTTTGCCAGTTCCGGTTTGTAGGTAAAGGGGAATTTCTCGGCATGGGGCTCTAAAAAAAAGTCAAAGGGGTTGATGATGATCATCTCTGCCGTGAGATCCACCACGATGGAAAACCGGTCTGTTTTTTCAGGAAAATTCAGGCGGGCCAGATAGTTGCTGAACGGGTCCTGCTGCCAGTTGATGAAATGCGCTTCCGGTAAAATTTTCTGGGAATAGCTCAAGATGGGAGTCCGGCAGTGGGGGGCCGGCCGCAGCCGGACCACCTGGGCCCCCAGCTGGATTTTTTTGTCATATCGATAGTCTGTTCGATGGTAAAGCGCCACCTGGATGGCCATAGGATAGTCTCCGTTTATAAAGATTCAGATAAAAAGGTCTGCCTGCATCATTTCCGGCATCAGGATTCCAAAGGCGGCAGCACCCTGAAAAAAGCGTCATGCATGTGGGTGCCCACGGCGTTGATCTTCACCTGAAGACCATCGAGATATTCGTGCATCCCCGTGTCGATCACCTCGTCGATGTCCGAATAATCCAGATCCGCACACAGACGTCCCAGACTTCTTTCCGCTGGATTGGACACCGTTCCCACGGGGCTGCCCGATATTTTGTGCAGGGACTGCTCCGCTTTTTTCAGACAATACCGGATCGACCGGGGAAACTCGCCGTCAAAGATGAGAAACTCACACACCTGCCGGGGGATGATCCGGTGGAACCGCTTGCGGTACATCTCCAGGGCGCTGGCGGATTTGAGGACCGCGGCCCACTGGATGGAGTCATAGGGGCTGTTCACCTCCCCCCCTTTGGGAAGCAGCATGAAGTATTTCACATCCAGGATCCGGGAGGTTTTGTCCGCCCGCTCCAACATCAGGCCGGTCAGGGCGAACCGGAACGCTTCACTGTGGGACATGGTGGAATAGAGCAGCCCCGTAAACATGTGGCCCCGCATGGTGATGATCTTGAAGAATTTGTGGGGATTACGGTTGGGAAAATCGGTTCCGGCCGCATCCCGCAGTTCGATGTAGAAGCGGTTGATCTGTTCCCACATCTCCGAGGAGATGATTTCTCTGACGGACCGGGCGTTTTCCCGGGCCGCCCGAAGGGATGACAGGATGGAGTTGCCGTACTCCGGGTCCAGGGCCAGAAAACGGATGACATTTCTGGAGGAATAATCCGTGCCGTATTTTTTTTCAAACAGGTCATGGTCCCCGGTGGTCATGACAATGGGCTGCCACTGGCTGCCGGATTCACTGGGAAAATCCAGGGTGAGGTTGAGATTCACGGTGATAAACCGGGCAATATTCTCGGCCCGTTCAACGTAACGGGTCATCCAGTAGACGGAACTGGCAACACGGCTAAGCATGGGCACCTCCCTGACTGGGTTCCAGGTTCATGAACTGGGACTGGCCCCCGGAAGGGGGGCCGCTGTTCCGGGACTCCAGGGTGGTCTGCGGCCGGCGGGACCCGGCAGGTTGTCCCTCCGCCCTGCCCGTTTTCCCCGTTCCGGCCGTATCTGTTTGTATCGAACTCTGTTCATCGGCATCGATGACCCAGGTGTCCTTGGTTCCCCCGCCCTGGGAGGAGTTCACTACCAGGGACCCCTTTTTAAGGGCCACCCGGGTGAGCCCGCCGGGAAGCACATAGATCTCTTCACCATACAGAATATACGGCCGTAAATCCACATGCCGCCCCTCGATCCGGTCCCCCACTATCGTCGGCACCCTGGAAAGGGAGATGGTGGGCTGGGCAATGTAGTTCCTGGGGTTTTTCCGGATCAGTTCCGCAAAGGCCTCCCGTTCTTTTTCCGTGGCATGGGGGCCGATGAGCATGCCGTAACCGCCGGATTCGTTGGCCGCCTTCACCACCAGCTTGTCCAGGTTTTCCAGAACATGCTGCCGGTCTTTGTCCTCCCGGCAGATAAAGGTGGGCACATTGGGCAGGATGGCATCCTCATCCAGATAGTATTTGATGATTTTCGGCACATAGGCATACACGGCCTTGTCATCGGCAATGCCCGTGCCGGGCGCGTTGGCCATGGCCACCTTTCCTTTCCGGTAGACATCCATGATCCCGGGAACCCCCAGCATGGAGTCGGGCCGGAAGGCGGCCGGGTCCATGAAATCATCATCCAGCCGCCGGTAGATCACATCGATGCGCTGCAGCCCCCTTGTGGTGCGCATATACACAAATCCTTCCGAAACCACCAGGTCCTGGCCCTCCACCAGTTCCACCCCCATCTGCTGGGCCAGAAACGAATGCTCGAAATAGGCGGAGTTGTACATCCCGGGGGTGAGAACCCCGATCTTCGGGGACGGCACATTTTGAGGCACCAGGGACTCCAGGGTGGCCAACAGCTTGTTGGGATAATCATCCACGGGTCTCACCCTGGAATCGGCAAACACATAGGGGAAAGTGCGTTTGAGCACCTGCCGGTTTTCCAGGACATAAGACACGCCCGACGGACAGCGCATGTTGTCTTCCAGCACATAGAACCGGCCGTCGATATCCCGGATCAGGTCCGTACCCGTGACATGGCACCACACGCCCCTGGGCGGATGAAGCCCTTCACACTGTTTGCGGTAGGTGGCACAGGACATCACCAGATCTTCAGGCACCACCTTGTCTTTGAGAATTTTTCTGTCATGGTACACATCATGGATAAACAGGTTGAGCGCATAAATCCGCTGTTTCAACCCTTTTTCCAGCACCTGCCAGTCCCGGTTGTTGATGATTCTGGGAATGATGTCAAAGGGCAGGATCTTTTCAGTGCCCTCTTCGCTGCCGTAGACGGCAAAGGTATTCCCCAGCTGGAGCAGCGCGGTTTCAGCGGACCGCTGTTTGTGCAGCAGGTCTTTTTCCGGCAGGGACTCGATTTTATTGACCAGCAGTTCCGTACCGGGGCGGGGGATATTGTTCTCATCGAACAGTTCGTCATAAAATCCCTGGGTCTGGTAATCTGAAAAGTTCATGGCAGCTCCTTTCAAGGAAGGGGTAACATCATTGGGCAGTCATTTCTGCTGAGACTGCCGGCCACGGACAACCCGGTGAATAAATTCCAGTTTTTTCAACACCGGGGGGGAAAGGACAAACGGATAGGCATGGTCATGGCCCATGCTCCGGTTCAGGCTGTTCAGGGCAAAACTGACCGGCAGCCAGTGCCCGGTCAGGACCTCGAACCGCACCTCCTGATAGGGATCAAAGTCCAGTTCGACATCCAGGGAAGCATCGTCCTTCACCCCCGGGTCGATCTGGAGGCCGAAATGATGGGCCGTCTCCAGCGTGTCCACGATATGCAGATAATGGGCCCAGGTTTCGGCCCAGTCCTCCCAGGGATGGCCCGCGGCATAGGCACTGACAAACCGCTCCTGCCAGTCCGGGGGGGGACCATTCTGATAATGCCGTTCCAGGGCCCCGGAATAATCCCGGGTCTCGTCGCCGAACAAATCCCGGCAGGGAGTGAGCCATTCTGTGTCCCTGATCAGCCGGTTCCAGTAGTAATGGCCGCTTTCGTGGCGAAAATGTCCCAGGATGGTGCGGTAATGTTCATCCATATCCATCCGCATTTTCTCCCGGATCACGGGATCCGCCTCCGCGATATTGATGGTGATCAGCCCCTCGTCATGACCCGTGATCACCCTGCCGCGCTCACTGAAAGCAGGATCGGAATCCGCCAGAAAATCAAACCCCAGCCCGCCCGCATGTGCGCTCAGGGGTTCCACCGGAAGCCCCAGCCGCAGCAGCGTGAACACCAGCCGGCGTTTTTCGATTTCCAGTTTGTGCCAGAGGGACCGGTTGCCCTCGACTTCCAGATTGGGTATTGTTCTGTTCAGGCGGCAGGCCACGCAGAAAGGGGAGTCTGATCCGGCCGGCACCATCCAGTTGCAGACCTGGTGATCCGTATAATTGGCACATTTGCGAAATAACGATTGACGGCCGGGATCCGGCAGCCGCACACAGTCATGATCTTCGGCGACGGAGATGACCGACAGGTGCATGGCATCCGTTAAAAACCCCAGTTGAGCCCCGCAACGCAAACAGGTCGTGTTTTCGAAATACAGCAGATGCCCACAGCAGTCACAGGTAAAAAGCTTCATGGCACCCATTCCAATCGATTTCAACACACGTGCCAGAAGAAATCCTTAAGGAGTCAAAAAAGGTTCGGCAATAATAATGGATTATATGAATCAGAATCCGTTTCTGTCAACTTGAATGTAAATCAGGATATTCTATGGAACCGTCAGGCAGCATCCATATTTTATATTGGACACCATCCTGGATTCCGGTATGATGTTTCCAAAAAAGGGGGACACCGATGATTTGTATAGATATCCCCGGTGCGGGAAAAAAAGAAATACTTCACGTGGTGTTTGATTACAACGGCACCATTGCCACAGACGGGATCCTGATCCCGGGGGTCAAAGAGGCGATCCAGGCCTTGTCCGGCCGGGCAGCCTGCCATGTCATCACAGCGGATACCTTCGGGTTTGTCAAAAACCAGATGGCGGGCATCGACTGCGAGGTCGTGATCATCCCCCCCGGGAATCAGGCCCGGAGCAAACAGGTCTTCGTTGCGGGACTCGGTGCAAGGAACTCACTGTGCGTGGGCAACGGGGCCAACGATGAACTGATGCTCAAGGATGCCGCCATCGGCATTGCCGTGCTGCAGGATGAGGGCCTGGCCTGCTCCGCCCTTCTGGCTGCCGACCTGGTGGTCAAACATATCCTGGACGTCTTTGCCTTGATTAACACACCGGAACGGATCATGGCCACCTTAAGGCGATAGCAGATTCTGTCATATCGCACGGGCAATCATTAGCCTGTATTGATTTTTTGAATCTCCATCTGTGTCTCCATCCGAATTATCAATTTGATTATCCAGTTGGTTTTGGGCAAAGTAATTATTTGTAAACAAACAGGAAGCGGGCATAGATGGGAGCAGTTCTGTTAAAAATACTGGCGTCAAAAAATACTTATATGGCTGTCCGGGTCATCCTGGGCGGGATTTTTTTGTATTCCGGTGTGCTCAAGTTGACTGATCTGGAAGCGTTCGCAGGAATCATTGATGCCTGGGGCATGCTTCCCCGGCAATTGACGGACATGGCTGCCTTTGTGATCGCATTGACTGAATCTGCTGCCGGTGCCGGCCTGATTCTGGATATCAGGGCCAGCCTGGGTACCATTACTGTGATGCTGGTGATGTTCATGGCCCTGCTTTCATACGGTATCGGCATGGGCTATGATATCGACTGCGGCTGTTTCGGAGAATCAGACCCTGAAGCGCAGGCGTTCCACAGTCTCAGACAGGCCCTTGTCAGGGATGTATTCATGGCGGGCATGGCGGGGTTTCTGTATCTGTGGCGCCGGCGGAAAATCCACAATCCTGTTTCCTGGAATCAGTTATTCAACCATTTTTTTCAAAAAAGGAGATATCTTTCATGAAACCCGTTCACTCTCTGATGGCTGCGGCTGCGGCACTTTTCCTGGTCGTGAGCACCATATCACCGGCATGGGCACTGTTTGACAATAAGTTTGAAGCCGAACTTGAAACCGAAAAAGTGGCGGTGAAACTCGCCAGAGAAGTCAAAAAAGGAAACTATGACCTTGTAACGGCAGAGGAACTCAAAACCTGGATGGATGAGGGGAAAAACATGGTGATCGTTGATACCATGCCCTATGAAGACAGCTATAAAAAAGCGCATGTACCATCAGCCGAACAGTTTCTCTTTCCTATCCCGGATATGACCGACTGGGACACCAAGGAGACCGACGGAAAAACCAAAGATGATTTCAAAGCCCTTCTGGGAGATGACCTGGAAAAGACCATCGTCATTTACTGCGGTTTTGTGAAGTGCACCAGAAGCCATAACGGGGCAGTCTGGGCAAAAAAACTCGGATATAAAAATGTGTACCGGTTTTCCGGCGGCATCTTTGCCTGGAAAGGTGCCGGATTTGAAACAGGAGAGATAAAATAGAACCGTTGATGCTGTTTTGACAGCGACAAGACCCCACCCGGTTCTGATCCGGGTGGGGTCTTGTATTTTTTAGACAATCAAGCTGTTTCTCTCAGATTGTCCGAAATATAGTTCAATGCCATTCCAGTCTGGAAAAAGAAATTCATTCACGTTGACAAAGGCCTTCATTCGGGCCTATTTTGAATAAAATGACTGGATCGGACAGGTACAGGATGCCAGAAGTGCCATAACGATTAAGAGAACAGAACATGACTGCTGGATATCGAAAAGCAGCACCGGTTCGGCCCGTGCCTCTGGGTGTCAGGATCTTTCCATTTCTGTCCTGGATGAAAACGGTGAACCGCGGCACCCTCAAGGCGGATCTTCTGGCGGGGCTGACCGGGGCCTTCATCGTTCTGCCCCAGGGGGTTTCTTTTGCGATGATTGCCGGATTACCGGCCCAATACGGACTTTATGCCGCCATTGTGCCGCCGGTCATTGCCGCCCTGTTCGGCTCTTCCATGCACCTGGTTTCCGGGCCCACCACGGCCATTTCCATCATTGTCTTTTCCACGTTGAGCCCCCTGGCAGACCCGGGATCAGCCGATTATGTTCGTCTGGCCCTGACCCTCACCTTTATGGCCGGACTGTTCCAGCTGGCGTTCGGCCTGGCCCGGCTGGGCACCCTGATCAATTTTGTGTCCCATTCCGTGATCGTCGGGTTTACGGCCGGAGCCGCTTTTCTGATCGCCACCAGCCAGCTCAAACACGCCCTGGGAATTCCCATTCCCGGCGGGTCCTCATTTCTGACCTCCTGGGCTTTTATCGTCAGGTCGGCGGACCAGATAAACGGGTATGAACTGGTGGTGGCCCTGGCCACCCTGGTATGCGCCGTCATTTTCAAGACCCTGCGGCCCCGGTGGCCCGGCCTTCTCATCGCCCTGGTGGCGGGCAGCCTGCTCAGCCTGGCCCTGGACGGCGCCGTTCATGGGGTTCGGCTGCTCGGTGAACTTCCCGGACATCTGCCGCCGGTGTCCTCTCCGGATTTCACCCTGGACACCCTGAGGATGATGGCCCCCGGTGCCCTGGCCGTGTCTTTTCTGGGTCTGATCGAGGCCCTGTCCATTGCCCGGTCCATCACGGTGCAGTCCAACCAACATATCAACGGCAATCAGGAATTCATCGGCCAGGGCCTGTCCAACATGGTGGGCAGTTTTTTCTCAAGCTATGCCAGCTCCGGTTCCTTTACCCGGTCCGGGGTCAATTTTGATGCCGGCGCCAGAACGCCCATGGCCAGCATTTTTTCCGCCCTGTTTCTGGCCGTGATTGTAGTGCTCATCGCGCCGCTGACCGCCTGGCTTCCTCTGTCGGCCATGGGCGGAGTCATTCTGTTTGTGGCGTTCAAACTCATTGATTTTCCTCACATCAAAGAAATCCTCAGGAGCAGCCGTTCCGAAACCCTGGTCCTGCTGACCACCTTTTTCGGCACCCTGTTTTTTGAAATCGAATTTGCCATTTACACAGGGGTGCTGCTCTCCATGGCCATCTATCTGACCCGGACATCCCATCCCCATGTGGACGGCATGGTGCCGGACCCCGATGATCCGGGCCGCCGGCTCACTGAAATTTCACAGACAGAACTTGTGGAATGCCCCCAGCTCAGAATTCTGAGAATCAATGGGTCTTTGTTTTTCGGGGCAGCCAATCATGTGTCGGAAATTCTGGAAGAAAGTGATGACGGCGATCCCCGGCACCTTCTCATCGTCGGATACGGGATCAATTTCATCGATGTGTCCGGGTCACTGGTGCTGGAGCAGGAAGCGCACCACCGTCAAAAACTGGGGAAACATCTTTTTCTCTGCCGGCTCAACCGGGATGTCATCCGGTTTCTGCGCCATGGCGGTTTTTTGAAACAGATCGGTGAGAACCGGCTCTTTGCCACTGAATATCAGGCCATTTCCCAGATATTCAACATCCTGGACAAATCCATCTGCCGCACCTGTACCGCACGGATTTTTGAAGAGTGCCAGAGTGTAAGCGGGCCGAATATTTTGGATTCATACGCGGAGACTTGTCATGAATGATTTCATTCTGCAGTTTAGCCCGGTAACCCAGGCTTTGATCGCCACGCTTTTCACGTGGGGCGTGACCGGAGCCGGAGCGTCCCTGGTTTTCTTTACAAGAGCTGTCAATCAGAAATTCATGGACGCCACCCTGGGATTTGCCGCCGGGGTCATGATCGCCGCCAGCTTCTGGTCCCTGCTTTCGCCTGGCATTGAAATGGCGAAGACACTGGGACAGATCCCGTGGCTGAGTGCCGTTATCGGATTCATGGGCGGCGGCATCTTCATGCGCCTGATCGACAATTTCCTGCCCCATCTCCATCCCGGCCTTGCCATGGACAAAAAGGAAGGCGTCAAAACCTCCTGGCAGAGAAGCACCTTGCTCGTTCTGGCCATCACCCTGCACAACATCCCCGAAGGCCTGGCCGTCGGTGTGGCCTTCGGCGCCGTGGGAGCCGGGCTTCCCTCGGCCACCCTGGGCGGCGCCATCGCCTTGGCCATCGGTATCGGCATCCAGAATTTCCCTGAAGGAACGGCCGTGGCCATGCCGCTCAGGCGGGAGGGCATGTCCAAGGGAAAAAGTTTTTTTATGGGCCAGGCTTCCGGTATTGTTGAGCCGATTGCTGGAGTCATCGGTGCATTGTTTGTTATGAAAATGCAAAATATTTTACCTTATGCGTTATGTTTTGCAGCAGGTGCCATGATTTTTGTGGTGGTGGAAGAACTCATTCCAGAATCTCAAAAAAAGCATGAAAATATCGATACGGTTACAATGGCGACAATGGTTGGATTTTCAGTTATGATGATCCTTGATGTGGCTTTGGGATAAATTTTTGGATTCCCTGCAACAACCGTCTTTCTATTCCAACTGTTTTTCCGGAATTTCAAACTCGGAGGGTTCAATATGAATTTCCACATCGATTACTTCGGGACCGTTTTCAAGAATCTGTTTTTTAACCGCTTCCGAAACCTCATGACCATCAAAAACCGTCATGTGACTGTCCAGAACCACGTGCAGATTTACCTGGAGATTACTGCCCATATATCTTGTTCGAATGCCATGGGCTTGAAGGACGGAAGGATGGCTCTCCGCAAGCGATTTGATCTGCTTTAGAACTTCTTCCGAAGCGCCGATATCAACAAATTCCTTGATCCCGCCAAAAATTATTTTAACAGCGGCATGGAAAATCAATGCGGTAACAAAAATCGCGCCGATGTGATCCAGAAACGTCCATTCCGGAAAAATCATTGAGGCGCCAACGGCAATGAACACAGGGATGGAACTAAAGGAATCAAGTCGATGATGCCAGGCATTGGCCACCATTGACATGCTTTTGATTTTTTTGCCGACCCTTGCTGTCCATTGATACAGCAACTCTTTTACGATAACTGAAATCATCGCAGCCGACAGTGCGGTCATTGATGGCGGATGGGCATGTTTTTCCTTTATCGTGACAATCGCTTCCCATCCAATGGCGGCCCCGGCACCGAAAAGAATGATACCGATAAACATTGTGATCAGTGTCTCAAGCCGCCTGTGTCCATATGGGTGACAGCTGTCCGGAGGCCTTGACCAATAGTAGGACCCGATGATAACGGCAAAATCCGTGACCGTGTCGGAAATACTGTGAATACCGTCTGCCAGGACTGCCTGGCTGTGACCCAACACACCGGCAGAAATTTTCAGCGCAGAAAGCGCAACATTGATACACAGACCGATCCATGTGACTTTGCGTATTTTTCTATCACGATCCATCGAAGGAGGAGTCGGTTCTGAAGCATTGCCTTTCTGAAAAGCCCCGGTCAATTCTCACTTCCCTGGAATGACAACATAGTCATCATCATAGTCGCCCTGATCCGCAGACATGTGGCAGGCGATACAATTTCCCAGAGAACCGATCGATGGTCTGGCCAGAACCGCCGGATCCAGTTCATGATGTTTTTCCAGGATATAGGGTATCTCACTCACCCTGACGGGTGTGGTACCTCTCAGGCTTTTCATGATTTTTCGAGACCGTTTGGCTGACACATGTTCCGCTGCATTGGCTGTCAGGTATTGAGCAATGGTGTTCCGGGTTTCTTCATCGAGCGGGATATCTTCACCAAAGTGGGACGGCAGTTCTTCAAGAATCTTTTTCCAGGAACCGGACGGCATCAGCCACGGCTGATACGCAAAATGGCAGGCCCCGCATTCCTGCGCATAGATGTCATTGTTCACAGATAATGACTGCCTTTTTTCATGGTTGTGATGTTTTCCATGGTTCTTATCGTGCTCATCATCGTCGGCAATCCCGGCACCGGCAAAAACAAGAGTAAACATAACTCCGGCAAGGATGCTGTATTTTAATCTATTCATAACCGTTTTCCTCTTTTCCTGATCATTTTATTGAAAAAATTCATTATAAAACCCAGCACATCAACGGCTTTTTTTAGTATAATAAAAAGAATCTGACATGTCATACGAAAACTGCCAATCAGCAAGGACGAGAACCGCTTGACCCCCTGTTCCCATTGGATACTTCCCTGATGCTGCCATGATGTTTTCTGTTGCCCGATATTTGAAGACACCGTCTTCCGCGCATCCGGTTCTGCATGATGCCGTTGCTTTGAAGCTTGAATGGATTGTTTTTTTGCTGTCTTTTTATAGTTCTTCTGCCAAAAGGGTATTTTTGCAGTTACCTGCGGTTCAACGCGATGCAAAAAATTTTGGCGGCCCCAGGCAAAAGTGTTATCCCATTTCGGCAATACGCCAAGGTTTGCATGCCACTTTTTTTTACTCATATTTTCATGAACATCATATTCCCCAGGCCCTAAAAACAGAATGCCGGACTTTATGAAACCGCGCCCGCCCTTGATACAGTCTGGTCTCTTATACCTCTGCCAGGAAACCGCCCCTGTTTCTTCAATACTGACTTTATACCTGCCTAAACGAAAAATGCCATGGTCATCGGTCCGGCTCAGGCCGGCATAAGTCTGACCACCATGCTGTCCTGTATTAAAAAAATGCGTCAGCGGCTGCCCCGTTCCGACATCCCGCAGGTTGGCGCTGGCACAGTAATAATGCGTGATGTCCCATGCCGGCAGTTTTTTCAATCGTTCAGAAAATTCCAGTTGAAGACACCCCTCTTTCTGATGTGTCCATGGCTCAAAAATGAGAATATCTCCAATAACAAAACAATTTCCGATCCGGTGTTCACCCATGGCCAGATTCACCTCCCAAGTATAAAAAAAATCATCATACCCGGTAATAATCTGGTCACCCAACCGGTATTGTTTTTCCTGCATACTTTTGGCCCTCAGATCAGCGTTGTTTTTCATCAGATTTACACCAACCCAGAACCCAAAGCAAACCCTATGCTCTGATTTCTGAAGAGTGACACGGAATCAACCCGAAAACAAACCAGAGGCAATGGATGAAAAAATCGCAATTCTATTGGAGGAAAAGTTCGAAACAGGGGTTGCGGCGAGACTATCCCTGCCTGGCTGAACGGAAAATTACAGGGCCTGAATTACATGTTTAGAACTCATAATTACTACTGAATTTCGCTCTGTCTCTTCTGAAAACTTCCTCACCAGGACCTTCCTCTATAAAAGAATAGCCTTTCAGGGTTTCTGTGTTTCTTTCCGAATCTATCTTTTCCAGGATTTTAATGAGATCTTTCTTTGTCAGATCCCTTTGGAAACCGGTCTGCTTCGTCATCACTTGAGTTTTCCTTTAACCGAATAGTTGAAGTTGTCCTGACCGTCTTTTATCAATCTGTTTTTGATGATGCGGATATTTAATCCTTGAGATCAATATAGCGATCATGTACGATTAGTAAAATTATTTAAAAGATAGATTAGGATCAGTTTAAATAATGCTTCCGGATTTTAACCGATTAAAAGTGTTTTATCATATCTACCGGACGGGGAGTGTCGTGGCGGCGGCAGAGGAACTGTGCCTGACCCAGTCCGGGGTCAGCCAGCATCTGCAGAAGCTGGAAAATGAAATCGGTGTGCCGCTTTTTACCCGTCTGCATAAAAAAATGCTCCCGACAACCGGGGCACACAACCTGTATACGATCGTGTCTGCCTTTGTGGATAATTTGAGCATTGGTGTGCAATCTATTTGTGACCACCATGAAAAACCGGTGGGGCATATCAAAATCGGCGGACCCATGGAGTTCAGCCGCAATTTTTTCCTGCCGTTTCTGGCCTCGTTTCAACAATCTTATCCGGCTGTCAAAATATCGCTGCACAGTGGAAACCCGCCGGAATTGTTAAAACAGCTCTATGATGGAAGGATTGACATGGCTTTTATCGATCTTTTCAGTTCCACGGAAAAAGGGCAGTTGATCGGAAATTTATCGGCATATACGGCGCAAACGATGTTTGAAGTCGAATGGCTGATGGTGTGCTCCAAACAATATTACGATATCCATGTTAACGGCGATCATTCCTATCAAAACCTGAAAAAATGCGCGTATGGGACCTATGAGGATGATGGTCTGGAACTCAAGAGCTGGTTTAAGCATCATTTTGAACGCATTCCGGCTGATTTGAATATCCAGTTCACCGCACAGAACATGCCCACCTCGATATTGTGGCTGAAAAATCACATGGGACTTGGCCTGGCCGATGGATACTGGGTGGCGGATCTGATCGACAACGGTGATATGATTCCGATTACCACGGATCAGCCGCATATTATGAACCGGATCTCCATGATGCGGCTTCAGGGCAAAGCCATGTCAGCACTGGAAACGATCTTTCTGGACCGGTTTCACCGGCATATGCAGCAGCAGGAATGGACCCGGCGGGTGAGGTATTTAGGGATATAAAGCGGTTTTTTTACTTTTGTTCAGCCGCCAGCAGGGCCGCCCCATAGGCCCCTGCCAGCTGGGGATCGGACGGAATCCGGATCTCCCGGTCCAGTCTGCCGGCCAGCAGCTGAACCATGCAGGGATTTTTGGCCACCCCGCCCGTGAACACGATGGGACCATCCGAAGACACCCGGTTGATCATACCGGCGGCCCGCCGGATCACGCTGGTATGAAGTCCCCGGGCGATCTCTTTGCGGTCCTCGCCCCGTGCGATCAGGGAGGTGACTTCAGATTCGGCAAACACCGTGCACATGCTGGAAATCACAAGATCCTTTTCAGCTGCCAGGGCCTGGGTCCCGAACTCTTCCAGGTCAAATCCCAGGGTGGCGGCCATGATTTCCAGGAATTTGCCCGTACCGGCGGCACACCGGTCGTTCATTTCAAATTTTTTCACCCGGCCGTTTTCAAACAGGGCAATGGCCTTGCTGTCCTGCCCCCCGATGTCCAGCACCGTGCGGGCGTCGGGAAATTCCGCCCAGGCACCCCGGGCATGGGCCTTGATCTCCGTCACGGTCGGGGCGTCAAAGGACAGTTCAAACAGGTTCCGGCCGTATCCCGTGGCCATGATGCGGTCGAAAGACCCCTTTTCAATCAACTCACCGGCCGTGGCCATGGGATCGAATCCCGTGTCAGCCTGATAGGTTTCCAGGGTGGTGCCGCGTTTATCCACCACCACCAGCTTGATGGTGCGGGAGCCGATATCGATACCGGCGTACCGCACCGCTGTTGCATCTGAAGACATCTCGACCCTTACCTGAGCTGCTCGATAAAGGCTTCCACCCGGGTTTTGAGCTGGCCCGCATCCTCCATGCCGTAATCGGTTTCCACCCGCAGGCAGGGGATGTTTTTTTCCTCCAGAGCCTTTTCCACGGGAATGGATTCCATGAGATACGGCTGGCAGAACTGGAGCCCATAATGGATCACGCCCTGGGCGTTGTACTCGGTGACCATCTCCTGGATATGGTCCAGGCGCTGGGGGTTGGGGGTAAAAATGGCGCAGTCCACCTGGAAATACCGGTCCACGATGGCATCCATCATCTCATCCACGGTGGTACCTGTATCAGCGGTGAGGTTCCGGGTGCCCCGTTCCCCCACACAGGACTCCTCGCCCACGATCACGGCCCCGGCCGTTTCCGTGATCATGTGCAGCTTCCAGTTGGGAACCGCCTGGGGACATCCCGACACCAGGATGCGGGGAGCGCCGGCAGGAAATGCCCCGGTTTTTTCCCGGATCCGGGTCTCCAGTTCATCACAGATCTTGTTGACCGATTCCGTGAACCGGGCCGGGTTGTCATAAAAGAACACCTGGTTGGCCAGCAGGGCATCCAGCCCGGAGATGGGGGCGGGATCCGCCTTTCTCAATGCCGACAGCCGGTGAATGGCGGCCCTTTTGGCATTAACCACATCAATGGCGGATTTCAGGGACTCCGGCGTCACCGCAACACCGGTCAATTCTTCCACGGCCGACTTGAATTTCATGTATTCCGCCTTGAGAAGCGCTTTGGTCTGATCCGTCTTTGTCTGGGGCAGGTCCATGACATACAGGTTGTCCACCAGACTTCCCAGGGTTTCATAGGCTTTTTTCTTGCCGTCACAGGTGTTTTCCCCCACGATCATGTCGGCGCTTTCCAGATACGGGCACACTTTGCCGATTTTGAATCCGAATGAGGATTTGATCAGCGAACAAGTATTTCTGGGCAAAAGCTGCTCCACTTTTTCCATGGCAAAATCCGCGCCGGAGCACAGCCCCACCAGGGTGGCATTGGCGGCCAGCACAATCTCTTCAGGCACGAACACGCAATAGGAGCCGATGATTTTTCTGCCGGCGGCTTTTTCATCCAGCAGTTCCCTGATGCGCAGTCCATGGACCTCGCTCATCACAAAATCAAAATAGCCCATGCCTTCGGGCCGGTTCTTCTGGGACAGATAAATATCTGTGTAAGCGGTTCCCAGGACATTGAGCAGGGCCTCGTGGCCGGCCAGGTCAAGCCCCAGCTCCTGCCACATGGATGTGTAATCAGTACTCATGGTATCTCCTTTTATTTTTAGATAGTTGAGATTGAATCCCGCATCATTTTTCCAGAAGCAGGTCTTTCATACCGGCCCATTCATAAAATGAGGCATCATAGTTCCGAGCATTCACAAATCCTGCCATCCGGAGGACCAGGGCCATATGGGCGGATCGGATACCAGCAGTGCAGTAAGTGACAATGGTATCCTCAGGCTGCAGCCCGGCCCTCTCAAACAGTTCCGTGAGTTCCCCAGGACTTTTCAATAAGCCGTTTTTCTCAAACATGTCATCAAATGAAATCAGGACCGCCCCGGGAAGGTGCCCACCCCGGGCTTCCCCGTACTTTGCCGCCCCGTTGAACTCTGACAGAGATCTTGAATCCACAATTTTGACCTGGTCCTGATTTGCAAGGATCCAGCCAGTAGTGGCATCGAGGCTGCCATCCCACTGGGTGATCACCATTTCCAGAGGAGAAGGAGATGCCGTTTCCCGGGTTGTCTGTCCTCCGGCCTTTTTCCATGCCGCAAGCCCGCCGTCCAGGATATGGACATTCTCGATCCCGGCCATCACAGCCATCCAGACAAACCGGCCGTCTTCTCCCCAGCCCGGGGGATCTGCATACACCACCAGCGGCTTGCCGCCATCGATACCCAGTGCGCCGATTTTTGCCGCCAGTTCCTCTTTGGACAGCAGTGTTCCCCACCCGGGGTCTCCGGGTTTGCCTGCCATATGCGTGAACGGCTGCCATGGTGCGGACACCGCCCTTGGGATATGTCCTTTTCCATAAGCTTTTTCAGAGCGGGTATCCACCACCACGACCTGCTCAAGATGATCCATCAGATACCGGGCATCCACAAACAGCGGGGATGCCATTCTGTCTTTGCCGGCATAGGCCCCGGAAACAGTCAGTGTCAGACACAGACATATGCCGAAGGCCACATAGAGTTGTTTTAACGAACTGAAATCAAACCGCATTTTTTCTTTCATTCTGTTTTCTTTCTTCAGGTTAACTTGAAACAATATTTTATACATTCACCGTTTCTATCTGTAAAATTGTTAATTTAAATTGTTAGTGATCCAAGGATAGATTTTTCCGATATGCCTTTTCGGCTCACCATTTTTAGAAGCCGTATTGAATTTTTCAATACAAAAGATAGAAATCAATCCAAAATAAAAATTGGACAATGGCTTTTCCAACAGGCTATTTATTCTACCCGGCAAGTCAATGGATTTATTCTGAAAATCTTCGAATCGACGTTGAGGCCCGGATGGGCTGGCGGCCATAATGGAAAAGAGGAAATCATGAAATTTGATTCCAGGCTGTTGAAAAAACTGTTTCTTCTGATCCTGATTGCCGGCATGGCCGTCCTTTTTTTTGCGATAGGGCTTCAGGAGTACCTGACCCTGGAGTTTGTAAAAACGTCCCAGGAACGGTTCCAGGAAATATACAGCCGCCAGCCGGTCAGGATCATTGCCCTGTTTGTGGCGTTTTATATTCCGGTGATCGCCCTGAACCTGCCCGGTGCCACGATTCTGGGACTGGCCGCCGGGGCCCTGTTCGGTGCATTGACCGGTACCGTGATCATCTCGTTTGCTTCCACCATCGGTGCCGTACTGGCCTGCCTGGTTTCCCGGTATCTGTTCCGGGACTGGGTCCAGAAGAAATTCGGCAGCCGCCTGGAACGGATCAACCAAGGGATCCGAAATGAAGGGGCCTTTTACCTGTTTTCCATGCGTCTGATCCCGGTCATCCCGTTTTTTGTCATCAACATGGTCATGGGCCTGACCCCCATGCGGCTGTGGACCTTTTACTGGGTATCCCAGCTGGGCATGCTGCCCGGGACCTTCATTTACGTCAATGCCGGCAGCCAGATCGCCCGCATCGACTCTCTGGCCGGTATTGTCTCGCCGGGCCTGATCGGCTCTCTCGCCCTGCTGGGTCTTTTCCCCCTGGTGACCAAAAAGCTGGTGGCCGCTTTCCGCCGGGGCCGGTCTGAAAATACTCCCTCCACGGACACACAAAGATTGAACACCGCTTCACCGGATTTTATCTCCGCACTGAACCGGATGCAGGAAAATTGCACCGACTGCGGCACCTGCACAAACCAGTGTGCATTTCTCAAGGAATACGGCACCCCGGCACAGATGCTGAGCGCCTATGATTTCAGGCACCCGGACCATCAGGTGAAGGCGTTTGAATGCAGCCTGTGCAACCTGTGCAAAGCGGTTTGTCCGGAAAAACTGGATCCGGGGCATCTTTTCTTTCTGGCCCGCAAAGAAGCCGTATCTGCGGGCCGGTTGGACCTTTCCAGATATAAAGGGCTTCTGGCCTACGAAAAGAAAGGCAACTCACCTCTCTTCTCATGGTACGGCCTGCCCGAAGGGTGTGACACCGTTTTTTTCCCGGGATGCACCCTGCCCGGCACCCGCTCCCGGACCACCTGGCAGCTGTTCACCCATCTTCAGAAAACAATCCCTTCCCTGGGGGTTGTCCTGGACTGCTGCAACAAAATCAGCCATGACCTGGGCCGGCAGAATCATTTTGAATCCATGTTCACCCACCTTCGGGACTTTCTGAAAACGCACCATATTCAAAAGATCCTGGTGGCCTGCCCCAACTGCCACAAAATGTTCAGCGCATATGGGGACGGGATCACCGTGGAAACCGTCTGGGAGGTTATGGACCGCCATGATCTGCCGGATACGGCCCGGGGACAGGGAGAGCTGCGGGTGCATGACCCCTGTCCGCTGCGGCAGGAGACCGGCATTCAGGATGCGGTCAGATCCCTTGTCTCCCGCATGGGGATGGCGGTGGAAAAAATCCCCGCCCAGAAAAAACACACCCTGTGCTGCGGGGAAGGCGGCAGTGTGGGATGTGTCCGGCCGGACCTGGCCCGGAACTGGGGGGTGAGAAGGCAGCAGCAGACCAGGGGCAAAACCCTGGTGACATACTGCGCCGGGTGCGCCGGATTTCTGAACCGGTTGACCCCCACCATCCACCTGGCCGACCTGATCTTTGATACCCGAACCATTCTCAGCGGCCGTTTCAAAGCGGCCAGGGCCCCGTTCACCTATCTTCACCGCATCCGGCTCAAAAACCGGTTTAAAAAACAACTGACCCCGGCCGTGCAGCAGGTCCGGCAAAAACAACCCATGGAGCATTGAATACCTGACAACAACAATATGTTGCAGACAACAATATTAACACAACCACAGAAAAACAGGAGGACACATTAAGCATGAAAATTCAACGGACAACCGGTTTACTGGTTGCAGTGACAGCAGTTCTGGTGTTGTTTATGGCCGGAAATGGCGAATGCAGGAAACAAGGATATAACTATATTTCGGTTCAGGAGTTCAAAGCTCGCCTGGATGCGGGGGACCATGAAAACGGATCGATGGCCGTGATGACCTCCCAGACCGAAAAGGAGTATGCCACAGGATATATCAAGGCCGCCTATCCGACCTATGCCCGGCCCCTGAAATCGGATTCCGATTTTGCAAAACTGGATCCATTTCTGGAAAAAGTCAAAAACACTGCCGAAGATATCGTCATCATCTGCCCGCGTGGAAAAAGCGGGGCTGAAAGGCCGTATGACTACTTCAAAAAAAACGGAATCGCCGAAAGCCGGCTGCTGATGCTGGAAGGCGGTCAGGAAGCCTTTAACGAAGCGTATCCGGAAGACGTTATTTATCCGGAACAATAAACGGAAAAATTCCAGGTTCTGGGTTTGATATTGATTCATTCAATATCAAACCCAGAGTTCCATCCAGATTACGGATTAGACAAAGAATCTCTCACTGGTTAATTTATGACAATTTAAATTCAAAAACCAGTGACGAAAAGACGTTTCATGAGAATCGAAACCATACTTGAAAAAGGGTCGGCCCGCCTGAATGAAGACACCCTGGTGGCTCAGGGCAATCTGTTCGGGGTGTTTGACGGGGCCACCAGCCTCAACAAAACCGTGTTCGAGAACGGAAAAACCGGGGGGTTCATCGCATCCTCGGTAGCCAGTTCCATTTTTGCCGCCAACCATTTTCCCCTGAAAACACTGGCAAAAACGGCCAAAAAGAAAGATTTCACCCCCCTGGTCACCCTTTACCGGGATCTGGGCCTGGCAGGCCTGAAACACCATATCCGCCAGATCGAGGAAACCGACCCGGAATGCCGCCGGTTTCCCCGGTTCAAGACCCACGACGACATTGCCGCCATTGCTTTACATGACCTTTCACCCGCCGGATACCCCAAGGAACACTGAGAATGAAACAGGCCCTGTTCAAAAAAATTCAGCAGATCACGGAACAAAACCTGATGGACATCGAAGCCCATAAGGAGAAAGGCAACCATGTCATCGGATTTTACTGCCTGTACGGCCCCACTGAGCTGGCCGTGGCAGCGGATGCCATTCCGCTGCCGTTGTGCGGCACCCGCCAGGACCCCATCGATGCGGCCGAAGAAGTGTTGCCCAGAAACCTGTGCCCCCTGATCAAAAGCAGCTATGGATTTGCCGCCACCGACACCTGCCCCTTTTTCAGGTTTTCGGACATGATTGTGGCGGATACCACGTGTGACGGGAAAAAAAAGATGTTCGAGATCATGTCCGACCTCAAGCCGGTCCACGTGTTGCAGCTGCCGCAGAATCAGGTTCCCGCGCTGTCCCTTTCCCCCTGGAAAGCGGAAATCGAAACCCTGATCACGGTACTTGGAAACCGGACCGGCCGCCATATCACGCCGGAAAAGATCACTGCCGCCATCCGCCTGATGAACCGGGAACGACAGGCAAAAAAGCGGCTCATGGACATCACCCGAGCCAAACCGTCTCCGTTGACCGGCATGGAACTGGTTGAAATCCTGTTCAAAACCGGATTTTTTGCCGACAAGGAAAAAGGGATCGCCCTGATGGATGAGATTTCAGATGTCTGTCAGGCACTGATAGAACAAAACCAGAGTCCCTACACAAACTCCACTCCCCGGATTCTGCTGACCGGCGTGCCCGTCGGGCTCGGGTCGGACAAGGTGGTGAAAATCCTGGAGCAGTGCGGCGCCAATGTCGTGGCCCTTGAAAACTGCAGCGGGTACAAGCAGACCTTTCAGGTGGATGACACCATTGATCCGGTCACGGCCCTGGCCGGGCAGTACCTGGCCATTCCCTGTTCCGTCATGAGCCCCAACCCGGGCCGTATGGAAATGCTCAGAGAAATGATCCCGGCGTTCTCCGTTGACGGCGTGGTGGACCTGACCTGGCAGGCCTGCCACACCTACAATATCGAATCGGTTCAGATATCCCGCCTGGTTCAGGAAGACTTCAACCTGCCGTTCCTGCACATCGAAACCGATTATTCCGAATCAGACACGGAACAGCTCCGGGTCCGGATTCAGGCGTTCATCGAGATGATATAAAAACTTTTCGCCGTAAAGAAGATATCATGACCGAAAAAACAGGCATACACATCCATCCGGATATGACCATACTGGATGTCGTATCCGCGCACCAGGAGACAATTGCCGTGTTCAAGTCATTTGATGAACAGGCCGGCGAATGTATCTGCTGTACCTCTCTGTTCATGACGATCCGGGATGTGGCAGAGAAATACGGCTTCAATCTGCCGCAATTTCTTTCAACCCTTGAAAAAGCAATTCACTGATCCCTGCGATGACAAACGCCCTTGTAGTGGTCACAGACAATACCCGGCATTTTGATCACATAGATGGTTTGGAAATATCGAACTGACTGCAAACGCATTCAAACCGGAATGCCAGGGTCACAACACTGGTCCGTTCAATTAAGCATCAGCACGTTTCTCAATATCCGAATCGGTCAAAATACGCATATCATCTTTTCTTCGGGTAAATTTGATTGAATCCAGGTACTCAAAAACAGATATTCCCACGGTTCTTCCATACCCAAGCAGCTCCTTGCCGTCTTCGATCGTAAGACCGCCCTTTGATCTGATCAAATTTTTCACCCTTTCTTTGATAACCGCCATGGCTTCGTGGGATATAAACCGTCTGTTGTTGAGTCGAATCAGCCTTTTTTGAAGGTACAGATAATCAAGCATCCGTTGAACCTCATTCAGGCTGTAATCCTTTTTATGTAGCGTCCAGAATGTATGGGCGCTGAAGGGCACCAGCCAGGACATTTGCGCATAATTCTCCAACAGGACGATGAGCTTTTCCCTGCCGCTTGACAGATTGGCGGTATAATCCGGCACCTGAAATCCACCCCCGGTTTTGATGACTTTTTTTTCATTCAACAGCTCGGAAACCATTCTTTGAAAAGGGGCATCGTTGAGCCGGGGTGACAACCGGTCTTTTATCTCTTCATGGCTCGCCTTCACTTTTAAAGGATTATCCGTCAGAATCTTTTTTACGACCGACGGCACCTGTTTTTTCAACGTCTGATATTGTTTTTTTTCGAAAAAACCCTGACCCTCAAATAAAATAATTTTGCCGCTTCTCACGCCTTTCAGAATTTCTTTTTCAATTGCCGCCTCATCAACAAAAAAACATCTGGCCAGTTTTCTGGATGACATCAGGGTCGAGGGTTTTAATTTGAAAATATGCGTAACAAACGCCTTGATGTCATTTCCCTGGACCGCCTTCATGAGTGAAAGGGTGGCACCAGCGTTATTACGTCTGATTTTCTCCCGGCATATCTGAAGAACCCTGCCCCCACCGATAACGGCCTGAATATTGAGGATCCCTATGACAAAAGGATCGCCCGGCAGCGCGGGAACGGGTTTCATTAACCTGACCTGTGCAAATCCTTTCCCGCCCGGATACAGATATTCCTGTTCCATGAAAACAATCATGGCATTTGTCACGGAAGTGCCAAGATAGAATTTTACCCGCTGCCGATTTTTAACCGGCTTTCCGGCATTTTCAAGCAGCCTGATTTCCACATTCAGAAGATAGGTTGGATGGACCGCGTCCGGCCCTGAAAGGACCATGCCCCTTTTTACGTCTTTAACCGGAACCTTGGGGATGTTGATGCCGACACGCTGTCCGGCAACGGCTTTATCGGCTTTATCATGGTGCATCTCCAGTAAACGGGCTCTGGTTTCAATACCAGCCGGTAAAAGATGAAGGGTGTCTCCTTGATTCAGTGTGCCTGATTGTATGGTTCCGGTTACCACGGTTCCGATACCGTCAAAACTTTTGACCTGATCGATCCATAAACGGAACGGCAGCGATGATTCTCTGATCTGAATTTCTCTCGCGGTTTCCACAATACATTTTTCAATTTCATGAAGTCCTGTTTTATCGATCACCGAAAACGGCATGATCGGTTTTTCATCTAAGAAAGTACCTTCCAATGCCTCTCTGATTTCAAGTTCCGCCAGATATAAAATCTCATCATCCGCAAGATCGCATTTGCTCAAGACGACAAATCCGTTTTTAACGTCAAAGAAATTGAGGATGTGAAGATGTGCCAGTGTTTGCGGCATCAGTCCGTCATCTGCGGCGATAACCAGTATCGCCATGTCCACGCTGCTTAACCCACGGATGGTATTCTTCAAAAAATCCGTATGACCCGGTACATCCACGAATGCCATCCGCACATCGGCGTCATTTGATTGAAACGGCGCAATGCCCGACTCAATGGACAATCCCCGCCGCTTTTCTTCCTGAAGACGATCCGTATCCGTCCCGGTCAGGCATTTGACAAGAGATGTCTTGCCGTGATCCACGTGCCCGGCAATCCCAATTGTGACATGCTTTTCATTCATTTATCAGTTTTCAATACGCCTTGATTTGTTTATGGAGGGGGCAAGGGGAATCGAACCTCCTCCCGGTTTTGCAGACCGGGCCAACGGGTTTGAAGCCCGCGGGGCGCCCAGCACCATTGCCCCCCAATCTTATTTATTATTGCGGCATATCCTCAACCATCTTCGACTTTCACGTGCTCAGTATTTTCACTCCCTGCTCGGAAAACGAAAGAGATTGAGCCAGCACAAACGCGGCCTGGAGATAGGAAGTCGGGCACAACGGGAAACACTCCTTGCAGTCGTTGCAGTATTTGGCGGCAATTTCGGGCACAAAGCTGATCTCCTTGTTGATGCCCCGGTCCACGAACCCTAAAGCGTGCTTGCCGGCCACTTCCGCGCAGTATCTCACGCACAGGCCGCAGTGGATGCAGAAAGAGGGATCTCTTTCATACCGGTGGGGATCGGCCCCGTACACTTTTGCCAGCTCCGTCAGCTGGGGCGCATCCGGTGCATGGGCCATGAGCAGTTCGATAATGGTTTTGCGCAGCCGGTCCACTTTTTCGGACCGGGTCCGGACAATGATGCCGTTAGCTGCCGGGAACACGCAGGACACCACGTACTTGGTCCAGCCCCGGTCCTCCACCTCCACGATGCACAGCCGGCACCCCCCGAACGGCTCCAGTTTTTCATGGTGGCACAGGGTGGGGATGTCGATCCCATGCTTTTGCGCCACTTCCAGGACGGTCATGCCCGGATCGGCGGTCACGGCCTGTCCATCGATTTCAAATTGTATGTCACCCATGATGGCCTATCCTTTCTCTTTCGTTTTTTTGCGGATGGTGCGCGCTTCTTCAGGCACTGGGTCCGGCACGGGCTCGCCCGACAGCTTGACCACGGAAGAAAATTTGGGCGGACACACCTCAAAGCAGGTGCCGCACCGGGTACATTTGTCCTGGTCGATGATGTGGATCAGTTTTTTGTCCCCGTTGATGGCATCGGCCGGGCACTGCTTGCGGCAGGTGCCGCAGCCCGTGCATCTGTCCGGATCGATGTAAAAACTGATCAGTTCCTTGCAGGACAGAGCCGGGCATTTTTTGTCATGTATATGGGCCTCGTACTCATCCCGAAAATATTTCAACGTGCTTAAAAACGGGTTGGGCGCGCTTTTGCCCAGGGCGCACAGGGAGGCTTCCACCGCGGTTTCCGCCAGTTCCTCCAGCAGCTCGATATCGCCTTGTTTGCCCTTGCCTCTGGTGATATTGGTCAATATCCGGTGCATCTGGCGCAGGCCTTCCCGGCAGGGCACGCACTTGCCGCAGGACTCGTCCGTCAAAAACTCGATGAAATACCGGGCCACATCCACCATGCAGGTGTCTTCATCCATGACGATCATCCCTCCGGACCCCATCATGGACCCGGCCCTGGTCAGCTCGTCAAACCCCACCTGCAGGTCCAGCAGGTGTTCCGGGATACACCCGCCCGAGGGCCCGCCGGTCTGGACCGCCTTGAATTTCTTTCCGCCCGGGATCCCGCCGCCGATGTCATAGATGATCTCTTTCAGGGTCATGCCCATGGGCACTTCCACCAGCCCCGTGTTGGTGATCTTTCCCACCAGGGAAAAGATCTTGGTGCCTTTGGAACTGTCCGTGCCCACCGAGGTGAACCAGTCCGCCCCCTTGTCGATGATGAGGGGGATGTTGGCCCAGGTTTCCACGTTATTCAACACGGACGGCCGTTCCCACAGCCCCTTGACATTGGACCGGACATACTTGGGCCGGGGTTCGCCGGCCTTGCCTTCCAGAGAGGTCATGAGCGCCGTGGATTCCCCGCACACAAACGCTCCGGCCCCCTGGTGCACGATCACCTTGAAGTCAAAGCCGGATCCCAGGATGTTCTCGCCCAGAAGCCCGTAATGCTCCGCCTGTTTGATGGCCAGGTGGATATTTTCCACGGCCAGGGGGTATTCCTGCCTCACATAAAAATACCCTTCATGGGCCCCGACGGCGTATCCGCCTAAAATCAGGCCTTCCAGGATGGAATGGGGATTGCCCTCCAGAAGGGCCCGGTCCATGAACGCGCCGGGGTCGCCCTCGTCGGCGTTCACGATCACGTATTTGATGGGATCGTCCGCATTTCTGGAGCCTTCCCATTTCCAGCCGGCCGGGAACCCGGCCCCGCCCCGGCCCCGGATGTTGGATTTTTTGACCTCTTCGAGCACTTCGACATCGGTCATCTGTCCCAGGGCCTTGGCCAGAGCAGAGTACCCGCCTAAAGCCAGGTAGTCTTCAATACTTTTGGAGTCGATCTTGATGTTGTTGCACAACACCGTGCGCTGCTGGGATTTATAAAACGGAATATCCGATTCCTTGACAGCCCGGTCGCCTGTGGCCGGGTCTTTATAGCACAGCCGTTCCACCACCTGTTTGTTTTCGATGGTCTGTGCCACGATCTCGGGCACATCCTTGGCCTGGACCTGGAGATAGCAGATCTCTTCCGGGTAGATCACCACCACAGACCCCTGTTCGCAGAACCCCGGGCACCCCGTGCCCTTGGTGGAGACCGTGGCGGCCAGCCCCTTTGATTCGATCTCCTTTTCAAATGCGGCAATGACCTCGTCCGCCCCGGAGGCCACGCATCCGGCCCCGGCGCAGATGGATACACAGGGGCTGTCAGGGTCTCTTCGGGTCAATATCTCCTGCCGGAACGCTTCCAGCGCTGCCGGCGTTTCCAACCGTGTCATAAGTTTCCCCTATTCATAAGTTTTCAAGGCGGTGGATGCCTTGACCGGTGACATTTTTCCATGAACCTTGCCGTCCACTTCCATGACAGGTCCCAAAGCGCAGCATCCCAGGCAGTTCACGGTTTCCAGGCTGAACTTCAGGTCCAGATCGGTTTCTCCCGGCTTGATGCCCGTGGCTTCCTCCACCGTGTCCAGGATCCGGGTGGCACCCCGGACATGGCAGGCCGTGCCCATGCAGATATGGACCTTGTGCCGGCCTTTGGGCACCAGGCTGAACGCCTTGTAAAACGTGGCAATATGCTGGATACGGGTCATGGGCACATCGAGTTTCTCGCTGACCCGTGCCAGGGCCTGTTTGGACAGCCAGTTGTTCTCGCTCTGGATGTCCAGCATGATCTGGAGCAGGTTGCTGGCCTCTCCATGGTGCTTT
>NPIF01000496.1_pt1 | contig 34728 bp, 39 predicted proteins | sample 8637461 | NCBI WGS metagenome assembly NPIF01 (sample SAMN07420641, study PRJNA396082) | bioreactor metagenome | isolation source: sample BR12 brine-fed electro-methanogenic bioreactor BR | place: Japan: Kochi | collected 2016-12-09
TACTACCAACTGGCACAGTACGGCTGTGGGCCCCCGCAGATCATCTACGGCAACAGTGGCTGCGGTACTCCGCAGTATTACCCGCAACCGCAGATGCGGCAGCGACGACAATCCCAGGTGCAGTCCCCGCAGATGGTCCCGCTCCCCGGTGTGCAAGGCAACCAGATCCCGAGCGGTGGTGGTAGCGAGATCCCTGTACCCGATACGGGCCCGACCGAGGGTGAGCAGATTATTGAGAAGCTCGACAAGCTCGCGGCCGATGTGGAGGCACTCAAGGCGGACCATAAGTCACTCTTGGATGGCCAAGGGACGATGGCTCAGGCCCTTGTGGAAGTTCCGACAAGACAGGATTTGGAGGCACTAGCGGGTCGTTTGGACGAAGGTAACTCCCAGCTCACAGGAGCAATGGCTGAGCTTCAGGCGAAGGTCAATGAAGCAGCCAATAAAGAATCGGTAGTGGTCCTGAAAGTAGAGTCTGGACGATACATTAGCCCCTCCTACGTGGATGTCTCCGTTCTCTGGGCCTTGCAACAGAAGACGGGTATAGACCACATGGTGTTGGTAGCCGATACTGGTGATGACTACTGGCCCCGTATGCAGGGCGAGTATGAGAACGCCAAAACAAAGTTTCCGGCAATCATCCTGTATGATGTACGAAGCAAGGGAGTGAAGTTCAAAGAGCTCCCCCAGATCGTGATCTATCCCACCAAGTCCGGTGTGGACCCGGTAATCGTCAAGGGAACTGACGGTGTAGCCAAGATGCTACAAGCAGCTGCCCGCGGCGAGATGCCAAGCAGTTTTTAGGGGCCCTGGAGGGACCCGGCTGCAAGACGCAGTGGGCACAAAGGCCGTCGTGGTCGTGCCCTAAAACATCGTTTCATGAGGAGATGAGAACCATGGCTCTCGATCCCGCCATTGCGGACCAGCTGACCCAGCTGACCCTCGTCTCGGCCCAGAACAGCCAGCAGTTGAATGGCACTCTGGACCGCAATCTGGTCGCGAACGCTGCCAGCGTCTTGACGCTGGGCGTGCAGCAGATCAACGCTGCCGGTCTGAATCAGCAGACGGCGCTCGACCCGATGGAGGCTGCTGCTGCGGCCAACGTCCGCTCCAGCCAGGACCCGAGTCACTTCGCGGGTCTGAACACCGCCGCGGGTATCCCCGCGTCGGGCCGCGTCACCGGCTAATACAGTCGGGCGACTCGGTGACGACTTACGCCGCCCGCCCCTCCGGGGGCGGCGCGGCTCTGTCTATTTCACTTGGCAGTTGGTTACAAACAGGAAAGCAGATCAACAATGGTACAGTCAGGCGACACACGGCCTAACTTCGACCCGGCTGTTGCCGATCAACTGAGTACGTTGGTTCTCACGACGGGACTCAACAACTACCAGTTGAACGCAGCAATGGGGCGAAACCAATTGGCCGCTGCCTCCACAGTTCTGACACTAGGAGTGCAGCAGATCAACATGGCCAGCTTGAAGCAGCTTACCAAGCTGACTCCGTTGGCGGCGATGGCAGCAGCACAGCTGCGAACGTCACAGGACGCGTCCTTCATGGCAGGGCTCAACGCAGGCGCTCAGGTACCCCGGAGGTAACTGGCAGCCTGAAGTAGAATCCCCAAGCAGCAGAGGACCGTCATGAGCGCTGACGAAGTATTGAACATCATCAAGCGATCTCGCCAGGAACGGCGAGAAGACTTGCAAGAGATCATCGACTCACACGTCGGTACGACCGCGACAACCATCCTTCTCTTTAACCAGGCTCGCTTAGCAGCCCGTCTCACGGACTCTGATCCCAACACGCCTGTTGACGTGTTGGACGAGGTTGAGAGCTCGGACCCTACTGCGCAGCCTGTGGAGGCGTCATCGTGAGTTCTGCACAAGCACCAGCCGACGGCGCGACCGGATCAGGACGACTCGTTCGTGAACAATCGCAGAGCCAGGTGGCCGCCGTCAATAATCTCACAGGCACGACTAGCCGCGGCAAGTCTACGACGCAGCGGCGCGTCCGTCGCACAAATCTGCTCTCCATGCTCGAACCTGGTGAGCGACGTGCGTTCTTGCAAGAGCAGCTCGACCAGGCTGCCATCTTCCGACAAATTGCCTGTGCTAAGAACGGAGTCACTGGCCCTATTGAGCGGAACGTCATTGGCGACATGCCGTCCGATGAGACGTTCCAGGAGCAAGCGGAAGAGACAGGTATCCCTGAAGACGAGATTCGTCGGCGGGAACAGTTGGCCCGTCGTGAGGCGATGGTCGAGGTCCGCGAAGAGGTGTTGCGTCGGCAGGAGGAAATGCTGGCCCAACAGGACAACGCGGCTGCTACAACCCCAGAGCCGGTTGAACCGACTCCTACCCAACCCCAGTCGGGTATCTCGGAAGAGGAAGCCAAGCAGCGAGAGGATCTTGCTCGCCGTGAGGCTGAACTGGACGCCAAGGAAGCCGACGTAGCACGGAGGCAGAAGGAGGCCCAGAGCAGCACAGACGCCGAACGCCGAGCTGCCGAGCAACGCCTGGAAGAGCAACGGCTGGAGGCTGCACGTCGCGAGGCCGAGTGGCAGAAGCGACTGGCTGACCTGGATACCGAGGCCGAACGGAGGCGACAACAGGAGGAGGAGCGGCTGCGTCAGCAGCGGCAACAGCAGCAAGATCGCGATCAGGAGGCTGAACGCCAGCACCAGGCCGTGATGGCCGATCTGGAGAAGCAACGTCGCGAACTCGAAGAGCAACTCCGGCGTGCCCAGGAGGTGGCAAACCAGAAACCCTCGGTGCCCACAGCACCTACACCTACGGAGCCGCCCGTGTCCCCACAACCAACGGAATCTGCGACCGACGATACCATGAGCAAGATCAGCAAATCGCTGCCGTGGCTGGCTGCCCTCGCCGGTCCGGCTGTTCTGGCTTTGGTGGGTTGGGCTCTCTGGCCTGACGAACAGAAGCCGGCCGTGACGACCGACGCTGAAACAATCCACTTGCTCGATACCCAGGGTTTGTCGGCACCACAGACACCTTTGGGTGAGAAGATCCTGGAAGCATTCAAGAAGGACCCGAGCCTTCGCGAGCGAGTCATGGAGGACGTGGAGAGCACGCTGCTGGAGGGCACGACGCCCTATCAGCCGTGGGTTCAGGTGCCAGATACTTCGTCGACAGCCCCAGCAACCCAACCGCCCCTCCCAGGTCCTGTAGCTCCGGCAGCGGAGACCATACCGACGCCTACGCCGGCACCGACGCTAGCACCAGGGGCCATCATGAAACCCGCAGCCGACGACTGGGAGCCCGTGTTGGCCCCGGAGGTGAGCAGGCAATGAGCACCGGCGAAGAGTCATCCCCTACAAGTGAAATCATTCGACAGGGGATCGAGCAGCTGAAGGCCCACAATGCCAAGGCCAATGCTGACCTCACCGCGCAGCTCCAGGATCTGCGGGATAAAATATCGGCTGGGTACAATACCCCGACGACCACTTTCCCAGACCCCCTACCAAGTAGTGCCCCCGACGCCTACACGTACAACCGAATTGTCCTGTGGGCTTCCCAGTGGAACTCCGAGGTTGTGGCCGCTGCGGCCTTGAACGAGGAGTTCCGCAACGAAACCGGGGAAAAGGCCAAGCAGATCCTGCGAGATGCCGGAATGCTGCCGCCAGAGCCCGAGGAGCCCGCAGAGGGGGACACCGCTGCGGGCTAGTCATCCGCGGGTGAGGAGCGCATAATACCTGGCGCAACGAACCATTCTTCAGTTCCAAGGAGTGAAACCATGAAGAACTTTCTCGCGTTAGCCGCGGCGATCTTGCTGATCGTCGTGATGATTCCAGCGACGACAGCCATCGCCGCTGACGGCACACAGCCCCAATGCTACGCCCTTTGCGGACCTGACTGCGACTGCTACAACTGCCCTAATGCGGAGCAGTGCCAGTGGTACCGACTCGGTGGAGAAACATGGTCTGCTGTGACCCCGGTTCGACTTGTCAGTACGACGGCGAGGCCGACGACCTACACGACGGGAGGTGCATCAGCAAACACGCCAGGATGGCAGTACACGAGTGGCCAGGCTTACGTTAGCTATCCGGCCGTCCTCGTTCCGATCCCGACCTACAGACCAGTCTACCACTACGTGAACACCGCACCGTTGGCCGTGGGGGTGCCAACAACATCGGGTTACTTCTACGTGGAGAGAAAGCTGGGTTTACTGGGGCTTCGCGGTAAAGTGGTTCAGTGCCACCGGTACGGCCCATAGACTGCGATCGCGGATTTTGATCCTCAAACGGCCCCGCCGGCTTTAACCGGTCGGGCCGTTTTTTGTACATGGAGGTGCCTGATGGCCACGGAAGCCTTTCTACCGCTGAAGCCGATCATGCGAGACGACTTCGTCCGCACTGGCTATATCTTCGACGTCTACGACGGGGACACGCTCTACTACCACGCCGACCTGGGCTACGATGTCTGGGCTGCGTTCCAGACGGGGCGACTCTTGGACATCAATGCCCCGGAGATTCGCCCGCTTGTCACGCGGACTAAAGGGGAGGCCGCAAGGGACTACCTGCACAAGCTGATCGAACGATTTGCCATCAACCGGCTTAACCCCGATCAGGTGGCAACCCTGGGCCACGAACTGCGAATCCGATCGGTGCCCTCACCCAATAAGTGGTTCAAAGACGTACCCCGCCCGAAGAAGGGGAAGTACGGCCGCTGGCTCGTTGTGCTCCTGGGAGCCAGCGACAAAGGTGATGTGGTGAACATCAACGAGATGATGCTCCAAGCCGGGCATGCCAGCCCCTATGCGGATTGAGCTGTATAGCGATTTCAAGCGCCATTGACTATGATGGGCGCTGCCGGGTAACTTATTTTGGTTCCTATTCACCGTTGGAGTTGGTCGTGAACAAACCCGCCTGGGCACTTGGTGCCCGTACCGGCCCCGTCCGTAACTTCATGAACCTCAAGGCTTTTGCCTGTGAGGGCTTGGTGTGCATCGTGGACGAGCGGCCTACCGAAAACGAAGGCGAGTTTGTCGTGGTCACCCCTTCGGACCTCGAAGAGCGGGTGAATGCCTTGAACCGCACGTATCGAGGTGAAACCCGATCGCAGCTCACCCCGTGGCAGCGACAGGAGCACGACGAGCGCGTGGCAGGGAGCAACGAGCTGCTGGAGTGCATCCGCGAGGCCAGGTTCATGGGTGACCCTAGCGACCCGGCCGTGCAGGCCTTCTGGGCCAAGCACCGTCGCAACTCCACGATCAGGATCAGCCTCAGCGCCGGCTCCGACGCAGCAGGTTACCCCGATCTTCCGCATCTGCCCAAGGGGAAGAACACCGGACGCACGGCCCAGATCGACGCCGAGGCCGTCGTCCCGCCCAACGTACACTCCCGTGACTTCCAGCAGATCCACACGCCCCCTAAGAAGAAGAACCGGCGGGGTTTGATCTTGCTCGACTAGGAGACCAGGGATGGGACTTACTAAGCAGCAGAATTTTCGCCTCGGCTTCCTGCTCCGCTGTGCCGAGGAGGGCCTTGCCCCAGCTGAGATCCGCGAACGCGTCAAGCTCGCGAAGGCCTCAGGCTGGAGTTCTCTCGGTGATGCCATCAAGGCATACGGCCTCTTCCCTTTCCAACTTGCCGCGGGCGGTATTGCTACGGCTGGGCTGGGCGGGGCCGGTATCGGTTACGGCCTGGCAAAGATGCAGGACGAGCAGGTCGATCCTGAAGAGGCGAAGCAGCAGGAACTGATTGCTGCTTACAAGATGCAGGCGGAACGTGCTCGACGTCGAGCACAGCAGCGAACTTACCGCCGGCCTGCGCCGGCTGCACCTCGACTGATGATGTAGGAGGAATTACAAATGGCTTTCTTGGCCAATGCTCGTGTGCGCGTTACCTCGCAGCACTCGGAACACCGCAAGCGTTACGGTACGGTGGTGACCCCGGCGGCCCAGACGGCGCATGGGTTCAACGAGGTTCGCCTCGATCACTTCCCGCCCGGCAAGACGTTCAATTTTTGCGATAAGGAACTCGGCACAACGAACTTCGCTGAAGGCAAAGCGGTGTAGTAGTCGTTCGGCAGTTGTGAGGCTGTCGATTTTGTAGCACACCTGAACCCAGGGAAAGGGTGACCAGATGGCTTTCGACGTGAATGACAAAGTCCGCGTGGCGGACCAGAGCTCTCGGTATCGCGGGCACCGCGGTGTCGTGATGGCAGTATCCGGCTCGCTGCACCAGGTCCGTCTTGACGGTCACGGGTGCAGAGGTCGCGTCCCGTTGCGGACGGACCAGCTGAAGATTGATACCACAACGCACCTGGTAAGCTACGCCCAATGTACAGGGTAGCGTTATGCCGCGTGGCAGCATGCGTAAGTTCTTCGACGATCGTGGAGGTCCTGACCACGGCGGCGATCTAACCTGGCCAGGGACAGCGGACGGGTTCCCCTTCCGCGGTCCTGTTCCTGACCTGCGCCAGGACGAATTTCAAGAGATCCCACTTGCCCTTGATTTCAAGGCGCAGGTGTTTTTCCTTTGGGACGCGGACTCGAAAGCCGAGTTCGAGTCCGTGATGGATCGAATCGTAAACGGCTGGTACATGCAGCACAAACGAGTCGACCGTTGGAGTGATCAACACTGCGGCTTGATCGTCTGGTTAGAGTGGGTGCAGGTCTACGGGGAGACCCCACACGGCAAACACCCAGGAGTGAGTCATGGACAGACATTCCAGCAGTCTTCCGGTAACGGGACTTTCGGCGTTGCACCGTCGAGCTAAGCAGTCCCAGCACCGAGTGACCCCTGCCCAGAAGTTGCAGGGGAGAACCGATGCCGCCAAGCAGCTGATGGCCTTGTTGGGCCTGGGAGCCGCTGGCGGTGTTGGCGTGCGCGGACTGATGGGCTTGCGGGACATGTTTGCCGGCTCCTCGGTCCCGGCAGCTATGCCGAGTGCCCACATTCCACAACCAATCAACCTCTCGCGGCGGTTTCCGCTTGAGGACGAGAAGGAGCGGGGTGTAGCCATGCAGAAGGCAGCCCAAACTCCGCCTCCGGCTGGCGGGGATGGGATCGCCGGGTTCATTGCGCGGAACAACCTGATCCCCGATACGGACACCCTTAATCCGCTGATGAACTCATGGGGTATCCCAGCAGGTATTGGCGCGATTGGCGGCGGGGCTTACGGCGGCTACCACCTGCTTGATTGGCTTCTCAAGAAGGAGCGAAGCCAGGAGAACGAGAACGCGGTCGAAAGTGCCAAACAGGACTACCAGAAGGCGTTGGCCGAACAGTATCGTGCGGCCATGATGGCCAAGCAGGGTGAGGACGATCTGGGGCTCGGAGAGCTGGCGGATTGCTACGCGGAGAAAGCTGCAACTCTCTCCGTCCTGCCCTACCTTGGTAATTTTGGCCGTACCCTGCGGGACTCCTATCGCGGGGTAGTTGGTCACGACACCTACAGTGCCCTGGAGGGTGGCGTCAACGCTGCCGCCATCCTGGCAGCTCTCGGTACGGGCACCGGCACGTACAATTGGGTCAAGGGGAAGAACAAGCAGGAACTGCTGCGGAAGGCGTTGCAGAAGCGTCAGCAGCAGCGGCAACTCTTGTCGCCGCCGCCCATCCTTGCCGTCCCGGAGGACGAACCAGAAAATGCCGTCGCTTAGCCCGAGTGTTCTCGATGCCGAGGAACAACGGGCGGGCACACCAGGTATCCTCGACCCTTTGCCCCGCCCGACGCCACAGCCTGCCCCGCAGGCTGCTGGGCCAGGGAATTTTCGTCGCTTTGGCGATGCAGCGGGTACGCGGGCAAGGATCTTCGACAATGCCCTCAAAGCAGCCCAGGAGATCGAGGAGGTCAGCAACCCACGGCATAGCCTGACTATCAGCGATGCTCACTGGACTGGCCCCGAGACCTACTCAATCGCTGACCAGAAGCAGGCCCTCCTCTCTCGCGGCACACTCGCTCGCCGCCTCATGGGCACGGTCACGCTCCGCGACGCCGAGGGCCACCCAATCGGTGCTCGCAAGATCGGCCTGGCCAAGGTACCTTACCTCACCGATCGCGGCACGTTCATCATGAACGGCAACGAATACACCATGGCGCACCAGATGCGGCTGCGGCCAGGCGTGTTCACCCGCCGCAAGCAGAACGGGGAGCTGGAGAGCCACGTCAACGTCTCCAAGGGCTACGGGCATAGGATCTTCCTCGATCCCGAGTCAGGTATCTTCCGTATCCAGATGGGCCAGGCCAAGATCCCGTTGCTTCCGTTGCTTCGCACCATGGGTGTACCTGATCGGGCGGTCCGCGAAGCCTGGGGTAACGAGCTGGCTTCTATCAACATGGAGAAAGCCGATCCCAACGCCATCGGCAAGCTCTACAAGAAGCTCTATTGCCACGGCGATGCTACCGAACTGGAACAGAAGGCGGCTGTTGCTAAGGCATTCAATGAGATGGAGCTCGACCCCGAGGTCACCAAGCGGACTCTCGGCGGCGAGCACCGAAATGTCGGCCCAGACACACTCATGGCCATCACGCAGAAGCTACTGCGGGTTGCCAAGGGTGAAGAGGAGTCGGATGATCGTGACGCTCTGGCCTACCAGACCATGATGGGTCCAGAGGATCTGTTTGCGGAACGGCTGAGGAAGGCAAAGACCGTCACACGGCAGATGCTGTGGAAGGCGTCGGGGCGTGGCAGCCTTGACTCCGTGGCAACCAATCCGTATGGCGACGCAATACAGGCCGCGTTGATGGGCTCAGGGCTTGGTATGCCCATTGAGGAAATCAACCCGGCCGACATCTTCGACCAACAGGTTCGTGTGACCCGAATGGGCGAAGGAGGTATCCCGAGCCTCGATGCAATTCCCGATGAAGCTCGTGCGGTGCAGCCATCGCAGTTCGGCTTCGTTGATTTCTTGCGCACGCCGGAGTCCGGCAAGGTCGGGGTTGATGCCCGCATGGCACGTGCTGCCGTGAAGGGCGAAGACGGGCGGATCTACACGCCCGTCCGTAATCGTAGCGGGGAGATCGTCTATAAGTCCCCCCAGGATCTGGCAGACGCCACTGTGGCGTTTCCCGGCGAGCTGTCTGGTAATGAGCCATTTGTAGCGGCTCTGTCTGGCGGAAAAGTTCGCATGGTCCCGCGTAACGAAGTGGACTACGACGTGCCCGAGATGGAGAACACATTCTCTCCTCTGGGCAACAAGATTCCGTTCAAATCCATGGTCAAAGGCCAGCGTGCTGTGATGGCTGCTCGCATGTTGACCCAAGCCTTACCTTTGAAGGGTGCTGAGGCACCGTTGGTCCAGTCCGGGATACCCGGTCAGGAAGGGAGGAGCTTCGAGGATGAGTATGCAACTCACATGGGTGCTCTCCGTTCTGACACTGGTGGCCGTGTTGTTGCTGTTGATCCCGTCAACGGGATTACTATTGCGAAACGCGATGGCACGACGTCGACATTCCCGCTTTATGAGAACTTTCCTTTCAACCGTAAGACCTTCATCCACCAAACCCCAGTCGTGCAGCCTGGGCAGCAAGTGTCTGAAGGGCAACTGCTCGCTCGCTCGAACTTCACCGACGAGCACGGGACTACCGCACTCGGGCGCAATGCACGGGTAGCCTACATCCCCTGGCGAGGACTGAACTTCGAGGACGCCAACGTGATTAGCGCTTCGTTCGCTAAGAAGATGTCTTCGGAGCACATGTACCAGAACCAGCATGAGTGGGAAAAAGGAGATCATCAGGGCAGGAACGCGTTCGTTTCAATCTTCCCCTCGAAGTACGACCGGAAGATGCTGGAGAACTTCGACAAAGACGGAGTGATCAAGCCGGGCACCAAGGTGAAGCAGGGTGACCCGCTGATCCTAATTGCCCGTGAGCGTGAGCGCAACAAGAAATTGATGTTGCATGGCGGCAAACCGAGCTACCGTGATGTCAGTCAAGTGTGGGAGCACGAGGAGGACGGTGTCGTTACCGACGTCGTCCAGACGCCTAAAGGGGCTGCGGTAGTCGTCAAGGCGACGATGCCGATGCAGGTCGGTGACAAGCTCTCGGGGCGTTATGGTGACAAGGGTATCATCGCCAGGATCATTCCCGACGATGAGATGCCACACGATCGCGATGGTAACCCTTACGAGGTTCTCCTGAACCCGCTAGGTATCACCTCGCGAACCAACCCCGCGCAGATCGTGGAAACAGCCCTGGGTAAGATTGCTGCCATGCGTGGCAAGCCTTACAAGGTGCCTGACTTCCAGAACGAAGAAGACCTAGTCGAGTTTGCGCTCAAGGAACTCCAACAGGCGGGCTTGACCGATGTCGATTCGGTTGTTGACCCGTCCAACGATCGACGCATCGACGACATCTTCACCGGCAATCGCTGGTTCATGAAGCTCCATCACACCGCGGAGTCCAAGGCCCAAGGCCGTGGGCTCGGTGCCTACACTGCCGAAGGCTCTCCAGCCAAGGGCGGTACGGAGGGTGCGAAGCGGATCGGGATGCTGGAGACGAACGCCCTGCTGTCCCACGGAGCCACTGAGGTGATTCGTGAAGGCAGCTTGGTACGAGGTCAATCCGCTCCCCAGTATTGGGCACAGTACATGAGCGGCTTCAAGCCTCCCACACCGCGAGTGCCGCATGTCTATGACAAGTTCGTCAACCACCTAAAGGCATCTGGTATCAACGTCATCCGTGACGGACAGAAGATGCACATCATGGCGTTGACGGACAAGGACATCGACCACTTGGCCGGTGATCGTGAGCTGCGAAACGTCGAGACCGTCAACTGGAAGAACATGGAGCCTATTCAGGGCGGCTTGTTCGATCCCGAGTTGACAGGCGGCCACCAAAGCATGGAGGGTGGTGGTAATCGTTGGAGTTACATTCGGCTAGCCGAACCGATGCCCAACCCGGTGATGGAGGAACCAATTCGCCGGCTGTTAGGGTTGACGGCAAAGAACTTCGAGGCAGTTATCGGCGGCGAGCAAGAGCTCAACGGACAGACGGGTCCGCGAGCTATCACACACGCGCTGCAAACACTGAACCTCGACAAGGAAATTGAACGGGCACGAGAGGAGATTAAGAGCGGCAAGCGGACGCTGCGGGATACCGCAGTGCGTCGGCTAGGTTATCTCAAGAGCGCTCAACGCCTGGGTATTCATCCCAAGGATTGGGTGCTAGCCAAAGCCCCTGTACTTCCGCCTGCTTTCCGACCAGTTTCCACGATGGGTAGCAAGCGACTACCCCTAGTGGCTGACCCCGACTATCTCTACAAGGAGCTTTGGGATGCCAACCAATCCTTAAAGGATGTAGGTGGGCAACTGGAGGATAGTGAGCTCGGCGACGAGCGACTGGCCACCTATCGTGCGTTCAAAGCTGTGACTGGGTTGGGTGACCCGACACATCCCAAGAATCAAGAACGCAAGGTGAAAGGAATCCTTCGCCATGTCTTTGGAAACTCGCCAAAACTCGGTACCGTCCAGCGGCGGCTCCTGGGGTCGACGACTGATTTCGTGGGCCGCTCAGTCATTGCACCGGACCCTGACCTCGACATGGACCAGGTCGGCATCCCAGAAACACAAGCGTGGACCATCTACCACCCGGCCCTTATCCGCCGACTCGTGCGTCGCGGCATGTCCCGACAGCAGGCTGCGAGGGCCGTTGAGGAGAGATCAGCGCCAGCTCGGCAAGCTCTCTTGCAAGAGATGGAATCTGGTGTCGTCGTAATCAACCGTGCCCCTACACTCCATCGGTATGGTATGATGGCTGCCAGGCCCAGGCTTACGAAAGGGGATGTCCTGAAGGTCAGTCCCTTGGTCGTTGGTGGCTTCGGGGCTGACTTCGACGGGGACGCGATGCAGTATCACGTGCCCACCACGGATGAGGCCAAGCAGGAAGCCATGGAGAAGATGCTGCCAAGCAGAAATCTGATGGCAGTTTCCAACTTCAAAGCCCACTACAAACCAACGCAGGAGTACGTTGGAGGGCTGTACGAAGCCACGGCCAGAGAAGACAATAACAAGCCAATGACCTTTGCCACGGTGGCTGATGCGATCAGAGCATACCAGCAGGGACGTATTGGTATCGGACGCAAGGTCGAGATTCTCGAACGATAGCCGACACAGGAGGTGAATAGCCATGCTCAATCCCGCTCTCATGAAACTGGCCCAGCGACGCGTCTGGCAAGATGCGGGTGGGCCACCAATGGAGAAGGTCGCAGTTGTTCCTCCGGCCGGCGGCGCTCCTCCGGCTGGTGGTGCGCCTCCCATGGACCCCGCAGCTGCCGGCGGGGCTCCGCCGATGGACCCTGCTATGGCTGGCGGCGCACCTCCCATGCCCGGTGCCATGCCCGGTGCTGCTCCCGGTATGGGTGTGGACCCAACCACGGGTGCCCCGCAGAAGATGAAGCCCGAGCAAATGATGCAGATGCTCGACTTCCGCATGTACAACCTCCAGATGCAGCTCACGGCGATTATGAACGCCATGAACGTCGAGTTGCCACCTGGTGCCCTCGTGACCCCGCCGGGTTCGCCCGTCCCGGTTGCTGAGGCAGCCGTCCCCGGCGGCCCGCAAGACCCGACCCAGGGTGCAGCAGCCCCGAGCGGAGGTGGTAGTTCCGCCATTTCACCGATCGACCCGATCCAGGGAGCCAGCCCGGAGCTGGCCATGGGTGGCGGCGGTGGTGGCGGGGAGAAAGCAGGACAGTCACGAGGCACGTTCGCGGACCTGATCGAGAAGATGGCCGAAGGCCAAGGCACCGTCGACGAGGAAGGCCCGCGGCACAGCTCGCCGCCCAGCAAAGCCCTGCGTGGTCCGCACCCTGGCGTGCGACCGGCCACCCAGAACATCTCGGCCGGCGGCAGCAAAGATCCGAAGTCCCGCACCGAAGCCAGTGACGGCATGGGTGCAGTCAACAAGTCAGCGGCAGCCCTGTTCGCCAACGAGTTGGGCGGTCGTGACATCACGCAGCCGGTCGGGACGCCGTTCGAGACGTTCCGGGAACACTCACCCGCCGAAGGGGCAGCCGCAGTGGCTGCTATGTTGCGTTCGCGGACCATGATGGAGACGGCATGAAGCTGTTGATCCACCGAAACTTGCGAGAGCCGCAGGAGATCGAAGCGACGCGGGTTGTCGTGCTTGACCAGTACGACAACCCCGTCGCTTTAGCTGTTGAAGTCGACGCAGGCATCATCATCGCGGAGACGGCCCGCGAGGATAACGAGCTTGAGTTCAATCAGCTGCTTCAGAGTCTGGGGATCAACAAGACCGTCATTATCACGGATGCCAAGCAGCGTCCGCTTCGCGAGGTTCATATTCCGAGTATCTGATGCTAACCACGACCGTAGGGCAATTGATGGTCAACGAGACCCTTCCCGAGGACATGCGGGACTACAACCGCGTCCTTGATAAGAAGGGTATCGGGGCATTGTTGCAGGAGGTTGCAGAGAAGTACCCAGATCGCTACCGGGTGATCGCCAAGCGGCTCTCCGATATTGGCCACAACGCGTCTACCTCGACGGGTGGCTACTCTTTTGGTCTCGGGTCCCTTCGACAGTCCTTGGCTGCTCGCAAGATGCGGTTAAACCTGACTCGTGAACTGCGAGGCATCTATGGTGATCGCGAGCTTTCCGAGGACGAGCGGGAGCAGAAGATCATCAAGACGGTCAGTCGCTACCAGCAGAAGCTGGTCGACGACGTCATGCAGGAATCTACTGAGGACCAGAACCCACTGGCTTACCAGGCCATCTCCGGCAGCCGAGGCAACAAGTTCAACCTCAACTCGCTGCGCGGGGCAGACCTCCTCTACACCGATCATAAAGGGCGTGTGCTGCCCATCCCCGTGATGCGGAGCTACGCAATGGGGTTGCGACCCCATGAATACTTTGCCGGGGCGTTTGGGGCCCGCAAGGGCGTGATTGACCTCAAGGCGGCCACCCAGGACGCAGGCTTCTTCGCGAAGCAGCTCGTCCAGGCCGCTCACCGTCTGCTGGTCTCCCAGCAGGACGACGAGAACCCCTACGATCCGGCATCCCCGCGGGGCCTCCCCGTGGACACCGACGACGCGGACAGCGAGGGAGCCTTGTTGGCTCATCCGGTCGGCGGCTACGACCGCAACACGGTGTTGACTCCGAAGATCCTCAAGGAGCTCAAAGCTGATGGGATCGACCAAATCCTCGTTCGCAGTCCAACCGTTGGTGGCCCGCGTGATGGGGGTGTGTACCAGCGGGACGTCGGCGTCAGAGAACGCGGCGGGCTCTCCCCCCTCGGGGACTACGTCGGTATCTCCGCCGCCCAAGCTCTTGCGGAGCCTGTTACTCAGGCCCAAATCAGTTCAAAGCATACGGGCGGGATTGCTGGTGCAGCCGGGGCCGGGGCCATCTCCGGCTTCAAGTACATCAACCAGCTCGTCCAAGTCCCGAAAACCTTCCAAGGAGGAGCTGCGCATGCGCAAGTTGACGGACGTGTCACCCGTATTCGCGAAGCTCCGCAAGGCGGGTATTTCGTTGAAGTCGGCGGGAAAGAGCACTACGTTGGGCAAGGCTACCCGCTCAAGGTAAAGAAGGGTGACGAGGTTGAGGCCGGCGATGTGCTCTCTGTGGGAACTCCAAACCCAGCAGAGATTGTCAAGCACAAAGGGGTTGGGGAGGGCAGACGGTACTTCACGCAGGCCTTCCGCCAAGCTCTGGAAGACTCGGGAACTTACGGGAATCGCAGAAACATCGAGCTGCTAGCCCGAGGGCTCGTCAATCACGTAAGGCTTACCGACGAGGTAGGGGATTGGGTGCAGGATGACGTGGTGCCCTACCAGCTGTTGGAATCGCAGTGGAAGCCCCGCGCGGGGCACATGGTTGTACCTCCAACTCAAGCCAGAGGTTACTATCTGGAACGCCCGGTGCTACACTATTCGGTCGGCACCAAGATCCAGCCCTCCATGCTGAAACAGATGCAGCAGCATGGGGTTAAGAGCGTCTACATCCACCGGGACCCACCACCCTTCCAGCCCGAGATGGTACGAGGGATGGCAAATGCAGCCCATGACCCTGATTGGATGACCAGGATGCTCGGCAGCTATCAGAAGTCGAGCCTACTGGAGGGTGCAAGGCGAGGGGCTGTCTCCGATGAGGGAGGCACCAGCTACGTGCCAACACTTGCCAGGGGTGTGGACTTCGGCCAGAAGGGACCTACGCAGGGGTGGAAGGACGAGGATCGGAACAAAATCGAACCGTAAGGGTCTGAGGTAGCCTCGCCCGTAGCAACATGTTACGATATGATGGCGAGCACGGACACTTCGCGACCCAGGGATGGAGCGCATCATGCAAAACGCTACGCAACACTGGTTGGCTCAATGTCGTCGGCACATGACCACCAGGGGGCACATGATCAAGGTCGCCGAACTCGGCGGTGATGGTCAAGATGCGCCCTTCGAGCAGAGCTTCTCAAATCTTGCCCACGCCTACCTCCGCGACAAGGCCCCGTCCCTACTCGACCACGAGCTGGGGTTCCAGTTGCTCGATCGCAACCAGGAGAACACCAAGGCGGTTGGCGTCTTCGCCTTCAAGGTAGGCAGCCAACAGCTCTACGCCCCGGTCTTCTTCCTCCAGGGTGACCTCAAGGGCCACGAGCTGCTCTACCTCAAGAGCCAGGACATGTTTGTGCCCTTGAAGGAGAACTGGCTCAACTACGTGCTCAACCGTAAGCCCAACATCCTGGGCACCGGCGTCTCTCGCCAGACCTCCACGCTGGGAGTGATGCAGCCAGAGCTCAANNCAGTCTCCGGGCAAGTTCGGCTCTAGCATCCAGCCCTTCCTTCCTGCCTACAGCCACTTGGCTACGACGAACTTCGGGCAGGCCCTGGACGAGTTTGCCACACACTGCCGGGACCGTCTGGATCTCGGCCACTTCATGAAGCAGGCCTCGTTGCCGGCGCTGGAAGCCGTTGTCACCATGTTTCGGCAGCGCCCGAAGCTGGCCCAGGTGTTCGACAATTGGCACGGCCTCAACGTGCTCCGTGATGCCATTAAGGAAGCCAAGGTCCGCCTCGACAACAACTCCATCCTTGACAACCCGCTGCCCGCGGTAAATAGAAACCGCACGCGGCCCACGTCGGGTTCCATCGTGGATCTTTGGGAGAAGGAAGCCGCCGACTCCGACAAGGGGCCTGATGTTAAGCAGAAGGTGAAAATCATCACCATGGACGCGGCGATGACCGCCCCGCCCGAAGACGTCAACGAGGAGGACGCCGAGAAGCTGCTCAAGGACAACGTCCTGATCGAAGACAGCCGCACCGGCGACGAGGTCTCCGTAGCAGTCAACGTCCAGGTTGAGGAACGGCTCACGAACCCGACCGAAACGGGCCTCTACCAGGTGCTCACCAAGCCGGGCGACTTCGAGAAGTGCTTGATCCTGGCTAGCCCTCACGGCCCCAACGGTCGTGAGAACATGGTCACCGTCATCCGCCTGGATGAAGGCACGCGCAACTGGGGCAACTTCCCGCGGGAAGAGGTCTGGGTTGCCGGGCAAACCGACGAAGAGACAGGCGGTGAAGAATCATGGGCCAAGTGGTTCGACAAGCAACCCGAAGGCTCGATGCCCTCCGTGGAGAGCTACGATCGCTGCATCATCATCGGCCCGCGTCGCAACGCCACTTGCCCGTTCCGTGTGAAGAAGGAGATCGGTAGCGGGGAGACCACCTGCTATGAGGTTGACTTCTCCACCTACTGCCGTACCGGCAAGCTCTCCAAAGGGCTCAACCGCTACCACGACACGGCGCGCTACGAAGACTTTGACGACTACGACGAGTGGCGTGACGGTCAGCGTGTTCACCTCGATGCCAAGTCGGGCACCTCCTTGCGATCGAACCGTGGCGACGTCTACGTGCCGCAGGGCTACAAGATCATGAAGGTCGAGCCCACACGCAACGACGAGGAGATGAAGAAGTCCCGCAACAAGGACATGCCCTGCTGTAGCAGTTACGAGGGCGATAACCAGAGCGACCCTCCACCAATCCAGCCAGGCAAGCTCATTGATGCCACGATGGGCATCATGAAGAAGACCGCCGCGCTGAAGGTGGCCCACGACGGGCTGCACTTCCGCGTCAACGATGGTCAAGCATTGGCAGAGATCCCGGCGCTTGTTCACCTGGTGCGTGACCACGGTCTCCGTGAAAACATCGGCCGCCACATCCTCAAGACGGCCCAGGCCAACTTCGTAGGGCTGCGACCGGCGTTCGAGTGCCGCATCAAGTACGCCGAACCTTACCTGCTTGAGGGCGGACCCGCGGCCCCGGCAATCCCCGAGGCCGAGTACGGTGGCTACAACCCCATGGGTTGGAATGGCCCAACGATCAACGGGGCTCCCCAGGAGTTCGCCATCCCCGACATGTCGGCCAGCAACACCGACCCGAACATCTACAACGTCAATCCGGCCAACATGCCGGAGCCGATGGACGCTAACGGCGTGCAGCAGGCAGCCGCCACCGGACAGAAGGAAGTGTTCGACACGGCAATGATCGGTTCCATGCTGCGAGCCGTCCGCGACGACACGATGATCGACCGCTACCTGCCCGACCTGGTGAAGGGTATGGATCGCCTCGGCCGCATCCTGTTCATGTTCTACTGGCACCAGGACAAGTTCGCCGATCGCTACGGCAAGCAAGACCTGCCTGAGCTGGAAGACTCGTTGCGTAACGCGTTCGAGATGCTCGGGGACGTGATCCTTTTCCTCAAGCAAAAGACTATCGAGCCTTACCCGGAAGAAGACATTCGGGATCTCGACCTCAGCACCGTCGCCGAGGTGTAGCACAACGGAGTGTGACATGGGGAAGAAACGAGTCATCTTTGTGGGTAATGGGTTGCCCAGGCAAAACATTTCCAAGGAGATTGACGCGTTCGATTACGTGATCCGTTCGTCGACCTGCATGGGTTTTGGGAAGAAGTACGGTAGCAAGATCGACGTCTGGTGTACGCGTGCCGACAACACCCGTCGCGGACAGGAGACGGCAACTGGGCACATTACGGTGCCCGTGGAGGCCGTCCGACAGGCTAAACTGATCATCGTGGTCAAGCAGAAAGTGAATCCCACGATCGGACAGCTTACGCAGCGTTTCCCGGTCATGCGGCACAAACCCATCATTGCGATCGACCTGAAGCAAGCCCACGATCGCATGAAGCAGGTGCCGGGAGTGAACCCGAAGCTCCATCCCACGATGGGCTTTACCATCTTCCACGCGATCGACCAGATACCAGAGTTGCAAGAGATGTTCGACTTCTGGTGCTGTGGGTTCTCGTGGGACACGGTCACTCCTGAATGGCACAACATCGAAGCGGAAACTAAGGTCATCGGCAATTACTCTTGGCTCCACCGATTAGAGCTAGCGTTATGAACACGGATGTTATCGCCGTTATGCCCATCAAGTTGCATAGCGAGCGAGTTCGGGAAAAGAATTTCCGACCACTGGGCGACTTGATGTTGTTCGAGTGGGCCTTGAATAAAGTAGCGGAGATCGTATCGGACGTACGGATCTTCGGCACCGCGGAAACCTACCAGCGGTTGTCGGGAGATTGGCGGCAGCGTCTGGGCTGGATCGAGGAGGAAAAAGAGCGTGTGCGGGAGGATTCGTTGGACTTCTTCCGTGAGATCATGCAAGCGGTACCCGATGCCAAGCATGTCATGGTCTTTCACGCAACGAGCCCTTTCGTCAGCCAGAAGACGTATCAGGCTTGCCTGGATGCCGTCATTGATGGTACCGACGTCGCTGGCGATCCTTACGACTCGGCCTTAACCGTGACCGAGCACCGTGGGTGGTTTTGGAGACCGGGCCGTGGTGGTCCAATCGGCGATCCTACTAGGGTCCCGAGGTCCCAAACCCTGGAACCAATTTACCGAGAGACATCAAGCTGCTGGGTGGTGTCGCCCGAGCTCGTGCTTTCGGACAGCAGGCGGGTTGGTTACAATCCGTACTTCCGTGTGGTGGAGGGAATTGAAGCCCTGGACATCGACACGGACGCTGATTTTGAGAGCGCGACAGCCACTTTGAGCAGGGAGGATTAAACATGCCAGGTATGCCTTGGGGATATGGCCCGAAGCAGTTCGACGTGGAAGCCGGCAAGGACGTGATCGTCCGCCTCGACGTGCCGCACCGCGGAACGATCAAGGCCATCAACCTCAACGAACTTGGGGGAGCGTCACTCGGTGTCTTCGAGATTTACGACTCGCAGAATGCTGCGGCCGTCTTCGCCCCGGTCCTGGGCTACGGCTCCAGCTCTTCTTCCGTGGCCTCCTCGGTGAGTTCCGAGGACGTCGAAGGTGGTGATCCGGCAGCCCATTCAATCACCGCAGGGGAGGTGGCGATTGAAGATGGCCAATATCGCGCCAACAATCTGGACATCCCGTACATCAACCGCGACGGAACCCCGACCAATCCGGTCAGGCGACTATGGATGCGGATTAACTTGGCTGGCGCAGGGATCAAGACGATCTCCCTGGGCATGACGATCGAACCCGCACCGCTAAACACATGAAACTAGGTCTTCGATACAGGGAACTGCCCGGCAGCAACCTGCCGGACATCCAGGTCTTCAACGCAGAAACAGGAGAACCTCTCGAACAAGTGGTCTCAGTCGCCTTCACGATGACAGCACAAGACATGATCCCCAGGATGAGCATCGAGTTCATTCCGGGGACTGTCCACATCAACGACGACGGCCGAGCAGTGGCGACGCAGGAGAGCGTGCGGGGTATTCCAACCCTACCAACGCGAGAGCCCCGCGTCGTCGATCTTGACAGGAGAGCAGAACAGGACGAGTAATGGCTTCACTAGCAATCGCAGGCAATAACCCGTTCCGTCCAGCCGACTGGCGGTGGCAACGGGCCAAAGAGATCCACGAAGGCGAGGGCCCTATGGCCTCTCGTCGTCGTGACGGCCTGCAAGGTAACAAGTGGATTCGGCGTGCCGTGGATTATCTGACCGCGGAAGCAGCAGCCACTTCGGACGCCCAGCGTGTGGCACTGGCGGACGGGTACACCGACATCTTCTGGGCCGTCTGGGCCTGGCAGGCGCAGGCTAACCCCCAGCGACACTCGATCGAGGCTCACCTCTTGGCTCGTGAGACCAACTACGAAATCGGTTATCGGTGTGGTGTTGCCCCGAGTGTCGTGGAAGCCTATGAGGCACTCTTCTTCAACGTCCGAGAGAAGCTGCATCACCGGCAATACATCCTCAACTGCGTGATGGGCCCGGCAATTCATCGGGGCCTTTCCGAGCGCGAGTATGACTTGCTGTGGAAGCTCTACGGCTACTTCCTCGGCCCCTACATTGTCGATGCCTTGGAGAGCAAGTTCTCCAATCCCGTATGGTGCGGGACTCCTGAGGCGGTCGGCGCAGCCGTGCTGGATGATGCCATTGGCACTCTCAAGCTCAAAGCCGCTATTGCAGCCAAGACAGTGCCAGTCAACCAGCACACGCAGCTTGCGTTAATGGAACAGTTCACCAAGTTCGTAGAGGTGGAGCGCAACACGGACAGCGCTGGGCAGGCCCAGGAGCAGATCCTGGATCACATCGCTGCCATGATGACGACTCTGCCGTTCAACGTCGGTGGTCGTGATCCGCGGGGAGCCCAGATGGCTTACAACCCGATACAGGACTTCGAGAAGACCGCCATCGAGTTGACCTACGAAGAGACCATGCGGTTGTCGGTGAATCAGCCGATCGCCAATGCGGACATGCTGCGGAAGTTGTCCTTCCCCGTGACGCAATCCACTCAGTTGCTGGAGGGCCCGAAATGAAGAAGATCACCCCCGAAACAGAACGGAAGCTGATGGCCGTGATCGAGAAGACGGCCGGCTTCGTCAACGACGGGTTCAGCCCGAACGATGCGATCATCAAGGCAGCTACGGATGCCGGCCTGCGTCCGGGTGAGGTCAGCCTTGTCGTGCATGCCTACAACACGGGCCGCACGACGCGACAGCGACAGGAAGGTGGGGACATCTTCACCAAGGCTGCGGAGTTCGAGTTGGCCGACACTGCCGCGATCCTGGAGTCCATGTACCCAACCCAGGTCAAGTCAGCTGCGGAGATTACCCGGAGCACGACGGTGTCACCCGAGTACAGCTTCAGCCCGGTTCCCATGCTGGAACGGAAGCGGCATTGGGAAAAAGCGGCCAGCGGTGACAAGATTGACTGGCGAGAGCTGAACGGTGTCAAGATCGAGACACCTGAGCCCCTACCTACTGACCCGATGCACCGTATGCGCAAGGCGGCGTCCACGGTGGACCGCCTGCGGATCAACGCCGAAGAAGCCCGCCGTAAGGCCGCCAACGCCTTCAGCATGATCGGTGACACGTTCAACGATCTGACGACCTACTTCCGCCGGCCCGACGCCAAGCCGATGCCAGTCGTGAAGGAGGCAGTGATCCTGCTGCACGGCGACAAGGGTGAGCAGATCATGGATCAGCTCGTTCGGGTCACACCCCAGCTGGAGAAGATGGCCAACCACCGCCTTGGTACTTCGATGATTGGCGTGCGTGGCCGCCAGTCCTTTGGCGTCACCGTCGACGACCTGGACTGCACGGCCGAGCCTTTCCCGCTGGTATCCCAGATGGTCGACCAGATCGCGGCCTACAAGGAGAAGCAGGCGGAATATCAGGCCGCCTTGGACAAGTATCAAACGGAGGCTGGCGAAGCCATCGCCCCTTTCGCCAGCCCTGTGGTCAGCCCCTCGATCTTGGGTACCTCTTCCCGTGATAAGCTCGCGGGATTGCTACCCGACCCGTTGAAGGCGCTGGGTGCCTATTCGATCATGCAGAAGGCTGTCAGCCCGATGGCAGACAAGATCCGCGGGCCTTCGGACGAGGCCCAGGTGGCTAAAACAGTAGCGGAACTGAACGACCCAGCCCACGAGGCACAGCTGCGGGCGATCAACACGCAGGCCATGTTGCAGGACCTGATGTTGAACGATCCGGTGATTTCCGGGTATGATCCTGACGAGGTGGCCAACGCCTACAACGACCTCGTGCAGGTGTCGCCTTCCGTAGGCGATCAGCGTATGTTGGTACAGAGCTTGTTGCGGAAGCAGCTGCAACAGGGACAGCTCGACACGTTCGAGNNGGCTTCGAGAACAAGCTCCGGCAGCAAGCTACCCCACTAACATCGACAAGGACTGGAGATGGATCAGTCATTTGACACTTCGAGCTTGACGCTCGAACAGGCTGCGGCCTTGGTGGCTACCCAGGCACAGCTGGGGATTGCAAGAAACGGTCTGGAAAAACAGGCCTACGGCTGGGGAGACATGTCCCCGGCCGTACAGTCTGCGCTGGTCGGTGGCGGACTGGGGTTGGGTACCGGGTTGCTAGCCTCGATGCGTCGCAAACGGGGCGACAAGCAGTGGCTGCGCAACGCCATCATGGGCTCTCTCTTGGGAGCAGGGGTCGGCGGGGCTGCCGGTTACGGTTACAGCCAACTCAATGCAGCGGGCGGGAAGGACAAAGGCTCGCTGGAGTATTATGCCGACCAGATGCGTGAGGCCGCTGAGCCGCAAGGGGAAGGACAGGAACAAAACTCCGAAGGCTTCTGGAAGTTGGGCCCACTCGGCTCCTGGTTGCTCGGTTCAAAACCGTTTGACCCCAGCAGCATTCAAGATCCAGACCAGCGTGCAAAATTCGAGGAAGGGCAGAAGGGCTACATCGAGGGTGGCGGAGATATGAATGCCCTTGACCTCCCGGCTGGAGGTCCAGGCATTGCAGACCGCGTGGGTAATCTCCCGCGGGCCGCAGAGTACGGTGTTGCCGGAGGTATGGCTGGGCGTCTCTATGACAAGATCCGTGCGCGGATGCCTAGCCCGTCCGAGCTTGCTAAAGCAGCTCCGGCAACCCCGATGGAGATGAAGCAGTTTGCATCTAGCCATGCAGGTGAGGCAGCTAGTCTGTTGGCTCCCGGAGAAGCTGGTAAAACGCTTGCTGGCGAACTGGCAGCCGCAGCACCGAGTGTCACAGCCACAACGATCCCGGCCCGGCGCACGACCGGTATCCCGTTCCGTGGCCGCCGGATCGGAGCCAACATCCCGATCCCGTTCACGGGTAAGACCGTTCGCACGCCGACGTTCACCGGAGCTAACGGACCGCTGCCATTGACGTCAACGCAGCTGGAGGGTATTGAAGGCGGCGTCCGCGCGGCCCGTCCTCCAGGCACGCCGCGTAAGCCTAGCAATCGTGGCATGTGGCTGGGTGCCGGCCTCACTGCCCTCTACGGACTGGCAACTGGTCAAGGCGGAAATAGCCAGCCACAGAAATGGAATCCTGTGATAAAGGCCCCGCAATGAGCATGATCAAAGTATTCTCGGCCGGTGGAGCCTACCTCGGCGATGAGCCGGCCATGCAGATCGTCAAGCTGTCGCGCAAGGGACTTCTGGGGGTAGATCGCGCTGAGTTTATCAAGCGAGCCTCTGCCTCTCTGCTCCAGGAGCTCGATCAGCTCCGAGAGAAAGTGGCCAGCGACGAAACGCTGGTACATCTACTGGCCATGGGAGCCACCGAGGACTACGGTGCCAACCGTAATGGCGATGGCTTCCGTCGTTGCACGTGCCAGAACTATCACCCCACCTTCGTCAAGTACGCAAGGTTCTACCGAAATCACAAGAACAAGAACCCGCAGAAGTCCTACGGCCACATCGTCAAGTCGGCCTGGAACAATCCAATGAAGCGGGTAGAGCTGCTCGTCGCCCTGAACAGTACGGATGAAGCAGCACGACGGAACCAGGGGCTTCTGGCCGATCGCGAGATGGAGAAACTCGCGATGGGTAAGGACATCCCTGTGTCCATGGCCTGCAAGGTTGCCTACGACGTCTGCTCGTACTGCGGTAACCAGGCACCTACGGTCGAGGACTACTGCCGTGGTATGCACCAGGGCGGGCTGTGCAAGGCCGGCGGGCTCAAGGACAACATTGGTGCGCTCGTCGAGATTGATGGTGGTATTCACCAGCTACACGCCGACAACCCGCATCCCACCTTCTTCGACATCAGCCACGTGATTCGGCCGGCAGATCGCATCGCCTACATCACGGGAGCACTGGAGAAGGCGGCAGCAGCCCGTGGCGGCGTGATCAAGAGTGCAGAGTTGGCTCGTGAAATGGGCCTCACGGTCCCTTACGAGCTCATGGTTGATGGTCATCAGCCCAGTCGTGTGCAACACCTGGTGAAGCTGGCCTACCAACTAGCAGATATGGAGACCGAGATCGCGCAAGGGAACCCGCCGGTCCCGGTCGCCTTCGTCACAGCCTTCGCTCCTGTCGTGCAGGGTGGCGAGGCCCCTATGCCCTTGCCCCCGATGTTCAGGGAGAAGTTTGCCCTGGCAATGCGGGCACTTGTAGACCAGCGTATCTGCCTGCCGTTGGACCGCTTCGTTGAGGTGGTGGCAGGCCAGCCACGCGAGAAGGCCGCAGAAATTGCCGAAGTGGCAGCCCGGCAGCTACCAGGTATCTATACTCGTCTCCTGGGAGACGGTACACTACCTGAGAGAATCCAGGGCAGCCAGTTTTCGCCGGCAGATGCAGAGGCCCCTCCACAGTACGCTGGTTGGGCAGCAAAGTTGGCGGCGGACTTGTCACTCAAATCCCACTACGTGGAGGCCAGGGTGACGAGGGCGGCGCTTCACCAGGAGGAGGCTGGTGACCTGCGACAGTCGCTGGGTCACGAGAAGGTAGCCTCTCACGAGGACCCGACAGGACGCTTGGCGGAGGAATACGCCCTCTATAAACTGGCGTTTTTAGGGTCGGTACCTGATAATGACCCCGATTTACCGTTGACAGCTGACCTGGCTCTACTGCAAAATTACGCAGACTAGGGTTCCAAGACCGGGAACGCCGAAACGTCAAAGGAGTTGACAAACCCATGACTACTTCTGCTGCAACCCAAAAGGGTTCGCTGTTCAGCGCCCTTCACGCCCTGACCGACGAGATCCAGACGGAAAAGACGGCAGCCGCGCGTGCCAAGCAAGCTGAGTCCCCCACCCCCGATGACCCCGGCGGGTATCAGGGTGCGACGACCCATCCGACCAAGAACATCGACAATCGTGGTCAGACGGCGTCCGAAGGAGCCCGAAGCTCTGAAAACACCTCCGATGTTAATGCCGATCAAGGCGAACCCGGTGTCAACAAGGCCCCGGATGCCAAGCCTGGTCAGCAGGACGACGTCCAGCTGAACATCGGGACCCAACAGTCGGCCACCGGGGAAGATCCTTCCACGGAAGACGACTACAAGGCGGGTAAGGATGATCCCGGATCATCTCACCCGGCCAAGACCGACAACGACTCGTTGGACGGACACAAGTACGCCAACGCCAGCGTGGGCCAGCTCAAGGGCCTGCACGACCAGCTCTGCAACGGCATTCTCGCCGACCTTGCCAACGGGCAAGGCAACACCCTGACGAAGGAAGCCCTGGCCAAGGCAGCCACGGCTTCTGGTGATTCGTCCGGGAGTCTCCAGCCTTCCGCCGCAGGTGAGAACAAGCCGACTCAGCCCAAGACCCAGATGGCGGGACAGCCGCCGAAGGGCGGGGAGAAGCTGGCCAGCGATGGCGGCCTGTCCCAGGCGATCGAAAAAGCAGCTGCGGCCGTCAAGTCCGGTAAGGCTGCCCCGGATTCGCCGGCTGCCAACAACGCCGACCTGCAAGCCGGGTACGACCTGGCTGCATTCCTCGGTATTGAGAAACAGGCTGCCCAGCAAGCCGTCGCCGAGTGCCTGGAAAGCACAATTCAAGACGCACAGCTCGATGCCGATCTGCTGGGGTCGTTCCTCGTTGCCTACGAGAAGCGTGCCAACGAGGGCACTTCTCCGGCTGACGGTGAGGACCACAGCGGTGGTGGCGATGACACCTCGGGTGCCAGCGATGCCGAAGGTACCGGCGGCGAAACGGCCGGTGGTAACGGTGGCGACAGTGAACCCCCGGCCGGCGGCGACGCAGGCCCGGCGGGCGGTGGTGGCGGCAGCCTGGGTGACCTCTTGGGCGGCGGTGCCGACCCTGGTGGCTTGGCCGGTGGTGCCCCCGGTGGTGCAATGGGCCAGCCTTCTGAGGAAGAGGCCCTGATGCAGTTGGTCGCTGCTCTGGACGAGCTGGGTATTCCGATCGAGGAATTGGCCCAGGCCGGCGGAGGTGGTGGCGAGATGGGTGGTGCGATGGGCGGAGCTCCGGCTCCTGCTGGTCCGCCTATGGGTGGCCCGCCTGCGGGCCCTGACGGCGGCATGCCGCCAATGGATGGTGGCGCTCCTGCCCCGCCTGCGATGGGCGAAGGTATGAAGTTGGCCAGTGCCGCCCGTGCGTTCCGTCGTTCCGGTAAGTACCGGTTCAAGGAGGCCGCTGACGGTACCCCGCAGCGGAAGCTCCGAGAGATGATGAAAGGTCACATCCTGGAGCTGATGCAGCAGTAGCTTAGCTCCTAGATTGATTCGCTCCCTTTACCAGCAACGGCCGTCACGGAGGAAAACGATAATGACGACTCAAGCATCCCAAGCCGGTTCCGCCCTCCAGGCACCGGAAGGATTGACGTTGCCAGAGAAAGTGATCGAGCACATCCGTGTGTCCGATCACGCTCTCACGAAGGCAGCAGCAGCGGAGGAAGCAACCAGGGCGAAGCAGGCTGAGGTGGATGCTCTCATCCCCCAAGTTTGCGATGTCATGGTGCAGTTCGAGCGCATCACACCGCAGCAGCGTGACAAGCTCGCGGAGATGTTGCGTGATCCAGCGAAGACGCTGGAACTGATGATCAAGGTCGCGGGTCATCGCAACGCGGACGAGCTGGCTCAGCTCGGCCGTGGCGTTACCGGCGATGGCCACACGAAGACGGCGGCAGCCAACGGCAGCCAGCCCGACCCGTCCCGGAGTCTCAGCAGCCCGCACGTGGGTGCGCGAACGACGATGGTCAAGCAGTCTTCCGTCAACTTGTTTCGCGGACTCGGACTGACTCCGCCGAGCGAGTAGTTTCCTAGTTCCAACCGAGGACTGTTTCCCACTACGGGCAACAGACACCAGAATATGGAGGTTCAAAACCATGCCAGGCACAGCGCCTTCCTTGATGTTCGAGCACGCCCTCAGCCACCCCAAGGGTTGGTTCGAGCCTAGCGCCCTCGACTTCTCGGCCAAGCTGTCTCCGAACGTGACCCTTCAGGCTTTCGGCGGACGTGTCGTTCACGTCAATGCTGCCGGTGAGTTCGAGATGGGGATCTCGGGAACGCAGATGGCCATCTTCCTGCTCCAGGCTGACACCGACTTCGACGTGAGCAACGTGGGCACCACGGCCGGCGGTTTGTTCATGCACCAGGCAATTGCCCCTGCTGGCAACATGTCCGGTTTGGTCGCCACGGGCGGCTACGAGTTGGAGTCGACCGAGTTCGACAGTTCGCCCAACCTCGCCTACGCGCCGAACCAGTTGTTGACCGCCAAGGCCGACAACACGACGCAAACCACGGGCGGTGTGTTGTGCAACGACCGTGCGGGCGCTGGTGGAAGCACCGGCGTTGTTCGTCAGTACACCGATGCTGCGTGCGGTGTTGTGTCGCGCGGCCAGTTCAAGAACGAGCACAACGTGGACGTGTTGGCCTTCTGGCCGATCTACCTTCCCGCTGCCGCGTAACTTCCTTCCCGGAGGTTTTCGTTCCAACCAGCCAACCACAATCCCACGCGTTCCACTATGGAGCGCCGGATTACATGGAGGTAAATACTCATGGCTACTCAAGCCGAAGTACAGCTGCTCAATGAAACGCTGTTCGAGCAGCTCTCTACTCCGGGGATGGAGAAACAGGCCATCGACGCCGTCAACGACTTCACCCGCACGCAGATGCGGGAAGACGGCTTCTACCGCCGCGTGCTCCCGCCCTTGCAGATCACCAACGATGAGTTGGATCGGCAGGTCGACACCGACAAGCCGGTGAAGGTCGTGGACAAGGAACCGGACAGCCCGGCCGCGATCTCGATCCCGTTCGCCACGTTGCCCGTCAACGTCTACATCCGTGGTCCTCGTTACCGCGTGATGTTCGATCGCGTGGTCACCCCGCGGTTCGTCAAGGACGTCGACGAGCTTCGCACGTGGGTGATGGACATCCGACAGGTCCTCAGCGACAACGCTATCAAGGACATGTTGGCCGAAGAGGACTCCAAGTTCATTGCGGCCTGCAACGCCGTGATGATTGGTCCTGACATCCCCGTGCCGTACAACGGCAACGTGGTCCAGTGGGAGACGCTCGACGGCGGGATCACTCGCGAGACGCTCCAAGACGCACGCAAGATCATGCCGCGTGGCCCGAGTCACCTCGAAGCCCACACGGTCCTGATCAACAACGTGACGATCAAGGAAGTCGAGAAGTTCGGTCGTGACGAAATGGGCGGAGACTTCTCCCAGGACGTCATCAAGAACGGTTGGTCCGAGGCCAACTTCATGAACATGCGCTGGATCATCACGATCAAGCGCGACCTCGTCCCCGACGACACGATCTTCATGTTCGCCGATCCCAAATTTATTGGGAAGTCGTACCTCCTGGAGGACACGACAATGTACATAAGGAGGGAGGCGTACATGCTCGAATTTTTCGCCTACCAGACTTGTGGCGGAAGCATCGGGCACGCGGGCGGAATTGCGCGGGCAGACTTCGCGTAGGTCAATACCTACTTGAATCTTGACAACCACGAACTCCTCCGGTAGCTTAGTTTTAGTCTAACTACCGGAGGAGACAGAATGAGCAGATACAAAGATCGAATTGCCAAAGGCCTTTGTGGAAAATGCGGTCATGCAAGACCTCCTGAATCCAAAGCGTTCTGCGACGACTGTCGCACAAAAGAGCGGCTGCGGGCTCAAAAGCGCCGTGAACAAGCTGAGGCGGATGGCAATTGTAGTAGCTGCGGTAGTCGGCCACGTGTGGAGGGTAAGTCAAAATGCTCTGTATGCTTGGCGGGTGGTGCAGCTTCGGCGAGGCGGACGGCCCGGAAGCGCAAAGCAACCGGTTTTTGCCAGGCTTGTGGCCAACATCCACCCATCCCTAACAAGACAATTTGCCAGGGATGCAGTGACAGGATGTCGAAAGATTCGTCGGAACGCTACCACCAACGACGTGCCGAGGGTAAGTGCAACTACTGTGATCGGGACCCAGAACCCGGTAGCACTATGTGTGCCTATCACCTTGAACAGACCCGCGAAGGACGAGAACGTCTTAAGCGCGAAGTCATGGAGGCATACGGTGGTTGTAAGTGCTCACATTGTCCTGAAACTGATTTACGCTTTCTGGAAATTGACCATATCGACGGAGGCGGTAGAAAGCATTTGCGGGAAGAAATTGGCAGCGGCGGCCACAACTTTTATCAGTGGCTTAAACGCAATAACTACCCTAATGGCTTTCGTGTACTCTGCCGTACGTGCAACAATCAGGCTCACGTCAACCGGTGTCGTGCTAACGACAAACGGATAAATGAGCAACATTAGTGAAAGGAGGCACACCGTGTCTACTACCGCTACCCAACAGGGCGGCGCTCCTCAAATGCTGGACCCGGATACCGCGTTCGCCGTCGTGCATCAGCGGGTTTACGGGCCGGTGTTCTTCGAGAAGCTCGCAAACGACTACGGTCGTCGTCCTGGTTCGGAAGCTGAGGCCATGGAAATGCTGACCATGGCTGCTCAGTTGCGGACGGCCCATGATCAGGAGCAGGAGAAACAGGCGCAGGCGTCGAAGGGTAGCAGCTTGCTGTCTGCCGCACACGCCCACCTGGATCAGCAGATGCTCAACATGGGTTTCAACCCGCAGCAGGACCGCAATCAGCAATTCCTGAAAGAAGCCGCTGCCCAGGCGTCGTTCGACCCCGAGCTCGCACACGCAATCCTCAGCTTGCAGTCCGCTGCTAGCCAGGCTGCTCACGAGCAACAGGCCGTCTGAACCAACAGCAGCCGTGTAAGGCTGCCACCGGTGCAAGGACGCTTTACGCAGTAAGCATAACCCCATAGGGAGATGCCATCATGGCAACCAATTTTGCAACCGAAGAACTCTACACCACCGTCGAGAACATGACGGCTGGTCAGCGAGTGTTCGGCTTCCTCGGCCCCCGAGGTATGCGATTGGCTGCGGGCGAGGTGGTCGCTGTCCCCGGCGACTTGGTTGCCTCGCTTGGTGCCAAGCAGCAGCAAGGAGGTCGACGTCGGCAGTTCGACGCCATGGAGCGGTCGTTGAAGGCTGGCTCGTTGCGTATCAACAGCCGCCCGGCACCGGTGCTGTTCGACACGGTTGACGAAGTACCCAAGTCCATCGCCGTCGTCGGCGGGGCCCTGGGCGTCGTCGATCCCGAGTACAACAGCGTCAGTGCCGAGAGCAGCGAGAGCTCCAGCTCCAGCTCTAGCTCCTAGCCGAGTTTGACGAACCTCGCATCCGTAGTGCTTGGGGAAGCAGTGATACGAGGCATGTTGCGGCGGCCCAAGCCTGCTAAGACTTGGGTCGCCGTTTTCTTTATGCCACGGTAGAATAGGGCGCAAGGAGGATTGCAATGCCTGTCACTGCCACGCTTGCGGGAAACCCGCCTACCTGCACGGACGCACCACTGGAACCAGGGGAGAAGCTCCCTGCCCCTTTGCCGGTTAGCTGTTTGAACCAGCATATTCTCGTCTCCAGAACACCCACGGAGCCTGTCTCTGGGCGTCCCGTGCTTACTCGCACACATGCTGTGGAGATTCCTGGCCAGCAGAAGGCTACGATTCGTCACATCATGCGAGATCCCAACGGCGTTCCCGTTGACCTGTCCCAGTGCTTGTGCGCCGCCGAATCTTCGGAGTCGAGTATTTCCGACGAGTCCGCGGCAGCTTGTGCGTGCCCCTACAAGATGGTGTTCCGACTCAGCGAGTACCTCTCTGGTCCAGGTGGCACCGACTATCCGGTAGCCTTGGTCACCGACGGCGCTGATGGGGCGGTCCAGGTGGAACTGACACCTGAGGACACGACGTGCCCCGGCGTCTACTTCGGACAGTTCGCCCTGATCGAGTGCAGCGAGGACCCGGACGCGGAGCCTACTGGGGACACCACTGTCCTGTTCTCGAACCACATGTACGTGATCGTCGGGCGGAACCTCTGGAACAACCGGATGAACGTCGCTGGTCCAGCCGGTCCGCCCTCGCTTGCGGAAGTGAGGATGCACTTGCGAGACACGGACCCATCCGAGAGCTTCCTGCTAGACAACCTGGCCTTCTCCGACGAGGAGATCGCCCATGCTACCATCCTGCCGGTGCAGTATTGGAATGAGATCCCGCCGCCAATCGGGACGTTCACCACGACCAGCTTCCCATTCCGCTACCACTGGCTGATGGGGATTGCCGGCTACTTGTTCCTGTCGGCGGCCGAACAGCAGCGGCGCAACAACCTCCAGTATTCCGCGGGCGGTGTGCAAATCGACGATCAGCACCGGGAGCCCAACTACGAACAGGCAGCCCAGCGTCGCCTGGAAGAGTTCAAGCAGTTTGTCAAGCGCAAGAAGGCAGAGATCAACCTTGAGGGAGCCTACGGCGGAATCGGCTCAACCTACGGGACAGGGAGATGGTAGCACTAGACCTCGTATTCACCACAGTGCGAGCCGACGTCGAGAGCGTTGGCCGCGAGCTGGATCAGACCGTCAAGGACAGCAGGATCGTGTTCGGGCCGGGCTTCCAGCCAGAACTGACGAACATGTACGTCAACGCGCAGACGATGGACGAAATCATCGCGTGGGGAAGCGAAGATGCCTCAGAGTGAGAATTGGCCGTTCAAGCGGCTCCTGGTAGACCACCTCTTCCACGGCACGACGCGTGTCTGGTGGGAGATGGCGTCTGACTTCAACGATCCCCAGCCGCACACCTTCCAGCTCCAGGCCAGCTACACCGGCAACATGGACGCCCTGGACTGGGTGGACATCGGCGACCCGGCCGTCAACGCCTACTACCTGGGCGACGACAGTGAGCGGGAGCCGGCTGGCAAGCGACTCTTGACTCACTACCGCGTGGTCTTAACCACCACGCGGCAGAAGTATGTCTCGAACCCGCAGGCCCTCTACGCCGTTCTCAGCAGCAAAGACTGGAACATGGCCCGCGAGATCGTCCGCAAGGAGCGACTGCGGCACACGCTGGTCAGCTCCCGTGGCTACCTCCTCCGCAAGATGCGGTACGGCGTGCCCAGCACAGTCAACACGGACCCGCTCACCGGAGAAATCATCGACAGCGGGCACCTGGGCTCCTGGGGCACGGCCTTCAAGGTCGGCTACCACCCGCCCGTAACCATCGACCTGGACTTCGAGGACGAGGTGATCAACGAGCTGCGGGGTGGAGACAACGTCGCCCAACACAGCTCCATGCCCACAGAGTACCGGGCTCGCCTCGTGGGATTCCCGGACGTCGCCAAGGAGGACGTCTGGGTCGACGCTGACAACGACCTGCGGTGGACCCTGCATGAGATCACCCCCACAGTGTCCTGGCGGGGCGTGCCGCTGGTGTTCTCCGTCAAGGTTCGCCTGGTGCCCCACAACAACGTGATCTACAAGATCCCCGTGACCTCCCTGTCGGCCGACCCTAAGGGCGAGGACGCCGAGTTCCAGCCCACCACGGGCACCGGCTGCGTGCGTGTGGACCACGACTACGGGGAGGAGTCCGCGTTCGTCTACCTGGCACCGGACTGCTGCCCTATCGAGGGGGCCACGATCCTGGCCTTCACCAAAACAGACTGGGACGGCGGGGCGAGAACGCCAGAACACGCCGTGGCCACGAGTCAGACAACCACCAACGGGGAATGGGCCTGGGCCATGCAGCTCGACCCAGGTGAGTACGTCCTACTGTTCGAGAAACCCGGTGAGTTTGGCCCCGATTCAGTCAGTTTGACGGTCCAACCGCTTGATCCTGGGCCGCCGCCGGCACCCAGCAGCGAGTCCGAGGTTTCCTCCGTCAGTAGCGACAGCAGCAACGATTTTGGGGCCTTCTGATACAGCTATTGAACTGAAAGCCAAGGATGCTTATCCTATTGGTGGTACGAGAGGACTTGACATGAGCCGGGACGACAGGTTACTAAGGCCACACGAGATGGCTGACATGGGCCTGATTGACTCCTTGTCCATGCGAGACTTCTCGCCGGACCAAAGATTGGTCGCAGAAGCGTTGAACGTGAACGCGCCGCTGCAACAGCAGGGAGGCGGGTGTGTCAGACAATCAAACGTGCCCTCCGGCACCGCCCAACCCGGAATCGGTGGAAGCCCTTTACCCAACGGGTTCCCAACCAGAAGTCCGGGTCTCTAAGCTGTCCGCACTTTGCTCTTATGGCCAATCACCGTTGGTCATGCAGGGAGCATTGAGGCAAACTCTCATTCAGCACTTCTCCGACGCACGGAACGTCCGTAACGCAACGCTCAGGGCACGACTGGAGCGCGACGGCGTTTGGAACCCCGGCACCAACACAGGGATTTACATCGAATCCCTGCACAAGTGGCGACCGGAGCTCACGGAATCTCGGCCTGGCCTCATCCTGAAAGAAGGGGTGTGGCAGTGGCAGAGGATGGGAATCGGCGACAAACAGGGAGAAGACTTCCGTTCCGGCCGGATGTTCTTCGGAGGTTACTGGCAAGGTTCCCATACGGTTTTTGCTCTTGCAAATGAAGGAGCTGAGGCGCAGATACTCGCCATCGAAGCAATGAAGTGCTTCCTCTGGTTTGAGTCCGAGATCATGGCTCAACTGGAGCTCCAGCGCTTCGTCCCGGTGTCAATCGGTGAAGTGTCAGCACTGAAGGAGGCTACGGAAAACTACGTCGTTCCTGTTGTGGTTGCCTACGCGGTGCCGGAGTTCTGGTACATCCAGCCCGACGCCCCCAGGACCAAACGGATCGTCTTCCGTACCTCTGAAACACTGGCATCGTACTGACCTCGCCGAGCAAGACTGAACAACACATTTCAAAAACGACTAGGAGGACACGATGTCCGTTACCTACGTGAAGCCTCAGGTCCTTGTCCACCAAGAGTTCTCGATCGCACCCAATGAGATCACGGACCCGCTCCGTGCTCACATCTCCGGTCCGAATGCGATGCTCCATCGGTTCAGCGAGGCCGACGAGAAGATTCTGATCAACGTGGGCCCGTACAGCCGTCGTGACGGCGGTACCTACCCGTGGCCCGGCCGCCAGGCAGGCTCGATTGTCGATGAAGCCAGCGTCAAGCTGTACATCGAGAACGCCCTGCTTCTGTATTTTGAGGATCTCATCGGCGATGCGTCGGGCGGTCGTGGCGTGGTTGCTCCCGTCTCCGGCCGCAAGAACTGGATTCGCCACGATACGGTTGCTTTCAAGGCCAACGGAACCCAGTGGCCCCGCTCCGGCCTGCTCAACGATCGCGACGTTGCGATCGGCGACACGGTCTACCTGCGCGGTGTTGCCGACGCGGAAGACAGCTGTGTTGAGCACGAGCTCTGGACCCAGGTGGCCGGTTTTGCCGCCGATGAAGTTGACGCTGTTGTCTACCCGGCTGAGACGGACGACAACAACCAGGGTAGTGTGGCAGCAGCTGCCACGATCACCCAGATCGACGGCCCGGTCAACTGCATCACGGCTGCCGTGAACGCATCGGCCTATGACGGTCGCCCCTCCGGCTACATCCGGGAGACGTACACGATCGAGGTCACCAAGTCGTCGATCTCCGGCTGCAACGCTGCTCGCCTCCGTGTGACCAGTGACAGCGGTACGGACAACGCCGATGATGTGGAGCCGTCCGCCCTCGGGCTGCCCACCGCGATCGGTTCCCGCGGCTTGACGGTCACCTTC
>NPIF01000535.1_pt2 | contig 34605 bp, 31 predicted proteins | sample 8637461 | NCBI WGS metagenome assembly NPIF01 (sample SAMN07420641, study PRJNA396082) | bioreactor metagenome | isolation source: sample BR12 brine-fed electro-methanogenic bioreactor BR | place: Japan: Kochi | collected 2016-12-09
AGTGACAAGTGACAAGTGACAAGCAGGATTGTGTGGGTGTTATCTTGTCACTTGCAACTTGTCACTTGTAACTATTCTTCCCGATAACTGCCGTCCAGTATCCCCTGCCACCACGCCTCGTTGTCCAGATACCAGGACAGCGTCTTGCGTATCCCGCTCTCGAAAGTCTCCTGCGGCACGTAACCCAGTTCGCGCCGTGCCTTGTCGGCATCGATGGCATAACGGCGATCATGTCCCGGCCGATCGGTGACATAGGTAATCAAGGTCTCCGTTGCCTTGCCTTTTGCCGCAGGGGCCTGCGGGAAACGGTCGCGCAGGGTCGCGTCGGTGTTGAAACACTCGTCCAGCAGGCGGCACAGCAGCTGCACGATGTCGATGTTGTGCCATTCATTGTTGCCGCCGATGTTGTAGGTCTCGCCATGGCGGCCCCGCTCCATCACCAGCTCGATGCCGCGGCAATGGTCGTCCACGTACAGCCAGTCGCGCACGTTACGCCCGTCGCCGTAGATGGGCAGCGCCTTGCCCCGCAGGGCATTGACCAGCATCAGCGGGATCAGCTTTTCCGGAAACTGGTAGGGACCGTAGTTGTTGGAGCAATTGCTGGTGGTCACCGGCATGCCGTAGGTGTGGTGGTAGGCACGCACCAAGTGATCCGATGCCGCCTTGGAGGCGGCATAGGGCGAGTTGGGCGCGTATGCGGTGTCTTCGGTAAAGGCCGGCGCCTCGGGAGTAAGCGAGCCGTACACCTCGTCGGTGGAAACGTGGTGGAACAGCACGCCCGCAGCCCACGTGCCGTCCGCACCAAGCCAAACGGCCTTGGCCGCCTTGAGCAGCGCGTGGGTGCCCACCACATTGGTTTCGATGAAGGCGTCGGGACCGGTGATGGAACGGTCCACATGGGACTCGGCCGCGAAGTGCACCACCGTATCGATGCCCTCCTCGCGCATCAGCCGCTCCACCAGTGCCTGATCGCAGATGTTGCCGCGCACGAAACGGTAGCGCGGGTTGCCGGCGGCCGGCTGCAGGCTGGCCGAGTTGCCGGCATAGGTGAGCGCGTCCAGCACCACCACGCGATCGGCGGGATGCTGCGCCAGCCAGTAGTGCACGAAATTGACGCCGATGAAGCCGGCGCCGCCGGTGACCAGCAATTTACGCATTGTTCAGTTCCTTCAACATGGTTCTCAGTGCCACGCGCCAGTGCGTCCCGGCTAGCGCGAAATCCCGCCGCGCATCGGCGCTGTCGAGTACGCTGTAGGCCGGACGACGTGCAGGTGTCGGATAGTCTTCAGTGCGCAGGGGACGGATCGGGATCGCACGGTCCAGCATTCCCAACGCCAGCGCCTCCTCCTGGATCGCCACTGCGAAGTCATACCAGGACGCCACGCCCAGATCGGCCCAGTGATACAGTCCGTGCAGCTGCGGCCGCTGCGCCGCCGCCCACAGGGCCTGCGCCAGCGTGCCGGCCCAGGTCGGACTGCCCACCTGATCGGCCACCACACCCAGTTCCTCGCGCTCGGCCATCAGACGCAGCATGGTGCGCACGAAATTGTTGCCCTGCGCTGCATACAGCCAGGAGGTGCGCAGAATCAGACCCTGCGCGGCGACGGCCAACACCGCCTCCTCCCCCGCCCGCTTGCTGGCGCCGTACACCCCCAGCGGATGGCAGGCATCCAGCGGACGATAGGGGCGTGCCGACATTCCGTCGAATACATAGTCGGTGGAGACCTGTAGCAGACGCGCGCCGCAACGGGTCGCCGCCTGTGCCAGATGTGCCGGGCCCAGTGTGTTCACGGCATGGGCATGCTCCGGCTCCTGCTCGGCACGATCGACGGCGGTATAGGCCGCGGCATTGATGATCACCTCGGGCCGCACTTCCGCCACCACGCGCATCGCCTCGGCCAGATCAGTGACGTCCAGCTGCGCCGAAGTGCGTGCATCCAGCGTCACCGCCGCCGGCGCGGTGGCGCACAGCATGCGGCCCAGCTGACCGCCGGCACCGGTGATCAATACCTTCATGGGTAGCACTCCGCGCTACGGAACGGCGCACCGGCGGCATCCTTGGCCGAGACCAGCGGTGCCCCCTCTCCCGTCAGCGGCCAGTCGACGGCCAGGTCGGCATCGTCCCAACGCACGCAGCGCTCATGCTCGGGGGCGTACAGTTCGGTGCACTTGTAGACGAAGTCGGCGCTGTCGCTGAGCACATAGAAGCCATGGGCGAAACCGGGCGGCACCCACAGCTGGCGTTTGTTCTCGGTGGAGAGAATCTCTCCCACCCAGCGGCCGAAGGTAGGCGAGGAACGGCGCATGTCCACCGCCACGTCGAATACCGTCCCCTGCACCACGCGCACCAGCTTTCCCTGCGCCTGCCGTATCTGGTAATGCAGGCCGCGCAGCGTGCCACGCACCGAACGGCTGTGATTGTCCTGCACGAACTCCGCGTCGATTCCGGCGGCAGCGAAACGGGCGCGGTGATAAGTTTCCATGAAGAAACCGCGTTCGTCGCCGAACAGCTGCGGTTCGACGATCACCACCTCGGGTATGGCCGTCGGAAGAAAACGCATCAGAATATTTTCTCCTGCAACATCATGCGCAGATACTCGCCGTAACCGTTATTGCGGTACTGGGCGGCGATGCGTTCCACCTGCTGCGCGTCGATGTAGCCCATGCGGTAGGCAATCTCTTCCGGGCAGGCGATCTTCAGGCCCTGCCGCTCCTCGATGGTCTGAATGTACAGGCTGGCCTGCAACAGCGACTCATGGGTGCCGCTGTCGAGCCAGGCCGCGCCGCGGCCCATGACTTCCACTTGCAGGGCATCGCGCTCCAGGTAGCGGCGGTTGACGTCGGTGATCTCCAGCTCGCCGCGCGGCGACGGCTTCAGGTCGCGTGCGATATCGACCACCTGGTTGTCGTAGAAATACAGCCCGGTAACCGCATAGTTGGAGCGCGGCTGCGCAGGCTTTTCCTCGATGGAGATGGCGCGTCCCCCGGCATCGAATTCCACCACGCCGTAGGCACGGGCGTTCTTGACCCGGTAGGCGAACACCGTCGCACCTTCGTCACGGCCGGCGGCACGTTGCAGATCGTCCGTCAGGTCGTGGCCATAGAAAATGTTGTCGCCCAGGATCAACGCGGACGGATTGTTGCCCACGAAATCGCTGCCGATGATGAAGGCCTGCGCCAGCCCTTCCGGCTTTGGCTGCTCGGCATAGGAGAAACTGACACCCCACTGGCTGCCGTCGCCCAGCAGTTCGCGGAACCTGGGCAGGTCGTGCGGCGTGGAGATAATCAGGATTTCGCGAATCCCGGCCAGCAGCAGCGTGCTGATCGGGTAGTAGATCATCGGTTTGTCGTACACCGGCAACAGCTGCTTGCTCACCGTCAGCGTCAACGGATACAGCCGTGTGCCGGAACCGCCGGCGAGTACTATCCCCTTACGCTGCGTCATCTGCCTTCACCTCATAAACAGCACGACAAGATGAACAAGATGGGACAGGATCAACAAGATGTGCATCTTGTTCATCGTGCAACATCTTGTTCATCTTGTCCGTCATTGTTCCAACAACTTCAGCAAGGCGCGCTCGTCCAGTACCGCCACGCCCAGTTCCTCAGCCTTGGCCAACTTCGAACCGGCCTCGGCACCGGCCACTACATAATCGGTCTTCTTCGACACGCTGCCCGCCACCTTGGCGCCCAGCGCCTGCAAACGCTCCTTCGCCTGATCGCGCGACAGGATCTCCAGCGTGCCGGTAAGTACGAAGGTCTTTCCCGCCAGCGGTTGTGCGCCGCGCTCCACCACCACTTCGGGCCAGTGTACGCCTGCCCTTTGCAGCTTAGCGATAACATCGCGATTGTGGCTCTGGCGAAAGAAGGTGAGGATACTCTCCGCTACCACCGGCCCCACGTCGGCCACCTGCTGCAAGGCGTCCATATCGGCGGCCATCAGCTGTTCCAGCGTGCCGAAATGAGCAGCCAGGGTCTGCGCCGTGGCCTCGCCCACGTCACGGATGCCGAGGGCGAACAGAAAGCGCGCCAGGGTAGTGGTCTTGCTCTGTTCCAGAGCCGCCACCAGATTGGCGGCGGACTTGTCGCCCATGCGTTCCAGCGCCGCCAGCTGTGTCTGGCTCAGGGCATACAGGTCGGCGGCGTCGCCGATCAATTCCTGATCCACCAGCTGCTCCACCAGCTTGTCGCCCAGGCCTTCGATATCCATGGCACGGCGTCCGGAGAAATGCTTGATTGCCTCCTTGCGCTGCGCCGGGCAATACAAACCGCCGCTGCAACGGGCGTCGGCCTCTTCCTCGGGGCGTTCCACGTCGGAGCCGCACACCGGGCAGTGCGCCGGATAATGCACCGGGCGGGCATCGTGCGGGCGGCGTGACAGCACCACGCCGGCCACCTCGGGGATCACGTCGCCGGCGCGGCGCACGATTACCGTGTCACCGATGCGCACATCCTTGCGATCGATTTCGTCCTGATTGTGCAGCGTGGCGTTACTCACCGTAACGCCGCCGACGAATACCGGCGCCAGCTTGGCCACCGGCGTCAGCTTGCCGGTACGCCCCACCTGCCACTCCACGTCGAGCAGGGTGGTCATCTCTTCCTGCGCAGGGAACTTGTGGGCGATGGCCCAGCGCGGGGCGCGGGCGACGAAGCCCAGGGTCTGCTGCTGATCGTAGCGGTTCACCTTATACACCACGCCGTCGATCTCGAAGGGCAGCTGATCCCGTTGCGCGCCGATGCGACGGTAAAAGTCGAGACAGCCTTCGGCGCCGCGCACCACCGCCACTTCAGCCGGAACACTGAAGCCCAGCGTTTTCAGCCACAACAATACATCGTGATGGCGCGAGGGCAGTACGCCGCCCTCCACCTTGCCCACGCCGTAACAGAACATGCGCAAGGGGCGCTGCGCGGTGATGCGCGGGTCCAGCTGGCGCAGCGAGCCGGCGGCGGCATTGCGCGGATTGACGAAGGTCTTCTCGCCCTGCGCCGCCTGGCGCCGGTTCAATTCGGCAAAACCGGCCTTGGGCAGGTACACCTCGCCGCGCACCTCCAGCAGTTGCGGATAGTCCGTGCCGCGCAGGCGCAGCGGCACTGCGTGTATGGTGCGCACGTTCTGGGTCACATCCTCGCCGCTGATCCCATCACCGCGCGTCGCGGCACGCACCAGCATGCCGTCGCGATACAGCAGGCTGATGGCCAGCCCGTCCAGCTTCAGTTCCGCCGAGTACTCCACCTCGGCCACGTCCAGCCCTTCACGGGCGCGGCGATCAAAGTCGTGCACCTCGTCATCGGAAAAGGCATTGCCCAGAGACAGCATGGGCAATTCGTGCCTGACCTCGCCGAAGGCCTTGAGCGGCGTGGCGCCGACCCGTTGCGTCGGCGAATCGGGGGTGACGAGGGCGGGATACTGTGCTTCCAGTTCCTGCAACTGGCGCAGCAGGCGATCGTATTCGGCGTCGGGGATCTCCGGCGCATCGAGTACGTAATAGAGATAGTTGTGACGTTCGATTTCGGCGCGCAGCTCGGCGGCGCGCTGCTGTGCTTCAGGGGGAACGGTGTTCATGCTCAGGCAAGGGCGTTGCTGCGGAACGGACGGGCCTGCGCGCGCATTTGCGCGACGCTGTCCTCGGTCAGGGGACGGCGCTGCTGATCGCCCAATCGCCCTTCCAGCGCCGCGGCCAAAGCACGGGCCGTGGCATACATGTCTTCGAAGGCTGCCGCACCCGCCACCGGGCCAGGCAGGCGCATGAACAGCGCAAGGCCCGGCGTGCGCAGTTCAGGAAGGTTTTCCAGCTCGAAATAACCAGGCTCGATGATGCTGACCACGCTGAACACGGCCTCGCCGCTGTCCGCGTCCATGCGGTGGAAGATACGCATGTCGCCGTATTGCAGGCCGAGCTGTTCGAACAGGTCGGACAGGGTCGGGCCGGTGAACACTTCTCCCTCCTGGGCGATGACGCTGAACACCAGCAGCTGTTCCGCCGGCTGCGGTGCCGGTTCGTCATCCCGCGTGGACACCGACCCCAGGGCCTCGCGCGCCTCGTCCACCTCGACCGCTGCCTTGGCCTCGCGACCGTTGAATCCGGCGAACTCGCGCAGCTGCGCTTCCTCCACCGGGGCACCGCGCACTGCGTGGCGCAGCAGCGGGATGACGTCCCAATCGTCGTCGCTGTGGACCGTGCCGTCCGCATCCTGCGGCAGTTCGTCGTCGAACAACGCGTCGCGTTTCGGCTGCCGGCGGCGCCAGCGATCCCACAGGTAGATGGCGGCGATAATCGCCGCACCGATCAACAACAGTATCAAACGGAAAGGATCCATAACCGGTTTACACCGCCGCCAGTTCCACCGCTTCGTCCACGTCCACCGCCACCATGCGTGACACGCCCGGCTCGTGCATGGTCACGCCGGCGAGATGGGTCGCCAGTTCCATGGTGGCCTTGTTGTGGGTGATGAAGATGAACTGCACGCGCTCGGACATCTCCTTCACCATGCTGCAGAAGCGGCCGACGTTGGCTTCATCCAGCGGCGCATCCACTTCGTCCAGCATGCAGAACGGCGACGGATTGAGATCGAAGATGGCGAACACCATGGCCACTGCGGTCAGCGCCTTCTCGCCGCCGGACAACAGGTGGATGGTGCTGTTGCGCTTGCCGGGCGGACGCGCCATGACGGTGACGCCGGTGTCGAGCAGGTCTTCGCCGGTCAGCTCCAGGTAGGCATGGCCGCCGCCGAACAGGCGCGGGAACTTCTCCTGAATGCCCTTGTTGACCTTGTCGAAGGTTTCCTTGAAGCGGGTACGCGTCTCGCGATCGATCTTGCGGATAGCGTTTTCCAGGGTTTCCAGCGCCTCGGACAGGTCCTTGTTCTGGGCGTCGAGGTAATTCTTGCGCTCCGACTGCTGCTCGTACTCGTCGATGGCAGCGAGGTTGATGGGACCGAGGCGCTGAATCTTCTGCCCCAGCTCATCCAGCTGCTGCTCCCAGCCCTGTTCATCCGCCTGCTCCGGCATCTCGCTGAGCAGGGCCTCCAGCTCGAAGCCGGCCTCGGTGACCGCCTCGTGCAGGGTCTGGCGCCGCACCTTGAGTTCCTGGCCGTGCATGCGCAGCCGCTCCAGGGCGGAACGCACTTCCTGCACCTGGCGTTCGGTGCTGAGGCGCTCGTGCTCCAGGCGGCGCAATTCGTGATCGATGTTCTCGACGCGCTTGCGCGCCTCGGACAGCTGCTTCTCCACCTCCATGCGGCGGTTGAGGTGGGCGGCCAGCTCCTCGGCCATGGCCTGGATCGGCGCGTCGCCCTCGCCCAGTACCAGGCGCAACTCCTCGCGCCGTTCGGCCAGCATGGTGAGCTGGCCCTCCATGCGTTCCAGCGCCTGCTCGGTGCTGGCCTTTTCGGTACGCATGCCTTGCAGACGCAGTGCGATGCCGTGGGCCGCTTCACGCGCGGTACGGGCCTGCTCGCGCGCCTGTTCCAGGGCGGCACGGCGTTCCTCGCGCTCGCGGGTCAACTCTTCGCGGCGGATGGCGTTCTCTTCCATCAGGGCCAGGGCCTGATGCAGGCGGCTGCGCGCCTGTTCCATTTCGGCATCGGCCTCCTGCTGCTGACGCTGCAACTCCTGCGCCTCGCCTTGCAGCCGTTCGTGGCGCTGGCGGATCTGCTCCAGCCGCGCCTGCTTGCCCGACAGCTGCGCCTTCTGCTCGGCGGAACGGCGGTTGGCCTCGTTCAACTGGCGTTGCAGTGCCTCGCGTTCCTCTTCCAGCCGGCGCAGCAACTCGCGGCCGTCGACCAGGCGCTGCTCGGCATCGCCGGTCTGCTGTTCCAGCTGCGCCAGCAGGGTGTTCAGTTCGCGCAACTCCTGTTCGCGTTGCAGCACGCCGGCGCGCTCGTCGGCCTCGCGCGCCACGCGCAGCCAGCTGGTACCCAGCCACAGGCCGTCGCGGGTAATCACCGATTCATGGGCCGCGAGGCGCGGCCGCAGGGCGAGCGCCTCGGCCAGATTCTCCGCGGCGTAAATGCCGCCGAGCAGGCCATCCAGGCTCCAGGGCGCGTTCACCTTGGCCGACAGCGCGGCACCCACGCCGCTCGCTGCGGCACCGTGCGCACTGGTGTCGAACAGGGTCAGATGACCCTGCTCCAGTCCCTGCAACACCTCCGCCAGCGGATCGAGGCCATCGACGCATACAGCTTCCAGGCTGACGCCGAGCACGGTTTCCACCGCCCGCTCCCAGCCCCGCTCGACGTTGAGCCCCTCCGCCAGGCGCTTGGCGCCGGCCAGCCCCTGCCGCTCCAGCCAGGCGGTGACCGCGCCCTGGCGCTTGCCGAGCGCGGCCTGCTGCAAGGCCTCCAGCGAGGCATGGCGTCCGCGCCGGCTGTGCAGCTCGGCACGCAGGCGATCCAGCTCGGCCGCCGTTTCGTTGTTCTGTTCGCGCTGGGCGCCGATGCGATCGAGGCAACCGCCGACCTGTTCCTGCAAGGCGGAGGCCTGCATATCCTCTTCCGCCTGCTGTTCGCGCAGCATGGCGACCTCGCTCTCCAGGGCATCGGTGGAGAGCATCTTCTGTTCTTCTTCCAGCCGTTGCAGGCGCTGGCGCTGCTGCCCGGCCTGCTGCTCCAGGTGTTGCAGGCGCGCCCGCTCCACCTGCGCGGTCTGGGAGGACTCGGAGGCCTGGTGATTGAACTCGTCCCACTGCCCCTGCCAGCCGTGCATGCCTTCTTCCGCCGCGGCCAGGGCGGCGGCACCGAGCTGCTCTTCCTGCTGCGCCGTTTCGAGCGCCGGTTCCTGTTCGCTCAGGGCGGACTGCAATTCCTCGATCTTGCGCCGGTCCGACTCCATGTGGGACTGGGCCTCGTTCCAGGAACGCTCCACCTGGTTGAGATCCTGCTGCTGCTGCTGGCGGCGTTCGCGGGAATGCTGGATGGACTGCTCCAGCCGCGCGATGTCCGCGCCCACGCTATAGAAGGTGCTCTGCACGCCGTTGAAGGTTTCGGTGGCCTCGACGTGTTCCTCGCGCAGGCGCTCGATGCCGGCCTCGGCGTTGCGCTGGCGCGCCAGCTGCGCCTCGAGGGCGGTCTCCTGCTCGGCGATCTGCCCTTCCACGTGACGAGCCTCGCCGTCCAGGCCGCGCCAGCGCAGGGCCTGCAACTGGCCCTTGACCAGGCGCTCTTCCTGCTTGAGTTCCTTGTAGCGCTCGGCGGTACGGGCCTGCCGTTGCAGGTGGGCCAGCTGCTTGTCCAGTTCCTCGCGCAGATCGTTGAGGCGATCCATGTTCTCGCGGGTGTGCTTCATGCGGTTTTCGGTTTCGCGCCGGCGCTCCTTGTACTTGGAGATGCCCGCCGCCTCTTCCAGGAAGATGCGCAGCTCTTCCGGCTTGGCTTCGATCAGGCGCGAGATGGTGCCCTGCTCGATGATGGCGTAGCTGCGCGGGCCGAGGCCGGTGCCGAGGAAGATGTCGGTGATGTCGCGGCGGCGGCAGCGGCTACCGTTGAGGTGATAGACCGACTGGCCGTCGCGGGTGACGGTGCGGCTGATGGAAATCTCGCCGTACTGGGCGTACTGGCCGCCCAGCTGGCCGTCGCTGTTGTCGAACACCAGTTCGATGGTGGCCTGGCCCACCGGCTTGCGCGAAGTGGAGCCGTTGAAGATGACGTCGGCCATGGAGTCGCCGCGCAGGTGCTTGGCCGAGCTTTCGCCCATGACCCAGCGCACCGCGTCGATGACGTTGGACTTGCCGCAGCCGTTGGGGCCGACCACGCCTACCAGATTGCTGGCCAGGGGGATGGTGGTGGGGTCGACAAAGGACTTGAATCCGGAAAGTTTAATCTTGCTCAGGCGCATATTATTTGGGTCTGTATTAACCTAACCGATTGAAACGCGTGGGAAATACGAAAACGGTAGGTGGGGCGCTGAAGCCCGGAGCCTCCCTGCCGCAGGCCGGATACGGGACGATTCGGCATGCCATTCCGGTCGTTTTTCGCTACAATCGCCGGCCCGCAAAGCTACCACGAAAGCCATTGTCATGCCTACCCAACCGAGCAAGGAACTGGAGACCTTCGACAACCCGATGCCGGGTCGCGATTATACCATCCGCATCGAGATGCCCGAGTTCACCTGCCTGTGCCCCAAGACCGGGCAGCCCGACTTCGCCACCCTGTACCTGGACTACGTGCCGGACAAGAAGTGCGTGGAACTGAAGGCCCTCAAGATGTACATCTGGTCCTTCCGTGATGAGGGCGCTTTCCACGAGGCGGTGACCAACCGCATCCTGGACGACCTGGTGCGCGCCACCAGCCCCCGCTTCATGCGCCTGACCGGCAAGTTCAACGTGCGCGGCGGCATCTGGACCACGGTGGTGGCCGAACACCGCGCCGCCGACTGGAACCCGCCGCAGCCGGTGCACCTGCCCTAGGACCGGCGGCCGCCGTCAGCGCTCAGGGTTCGATGGAGACCAGCCCGCCCAGGGCGGCGCGGATATCCGCCGGACTGGGCGGCTCCACCCGCCCCGGAAAATCGAAGCCGCCGTGGCAGGTGAGATTCAGCACCTGGGGCTGGCGTGCGGACTCCAGGCGGTGGCGTACATAGCGGTTCACCATGCCGACGTGGCTGTCGTCCGCCACCGGGCGCATGGCCGCATGAATCAGATTGCCGCGCTGCACCACGTAGTCCTCCCCCACGCTCACGGCGCTGATCGTAAACCGATCGGCAGCGATCACCGCCTTGCCGTCGCTCACCGTCCGCTGCTCGAAGTTGCAGTGCGGGTAATAGGCCTTGAGCCGGTGTTTCTCCACCACCGCGCCCCCTTGCAGAAACACCCGGGTGTGGCCGTCCGGTACCACCAGGTCCTGGTGCAACACCACCACGCTCCCCACCGGCAGCCGGGCACGCGGCGAGTCCTCGCCGACCACCGGCGTCGCACAGGCGGCGAGCGCGGTCACGGCCAGTACCAGTATTGTTCCGATGCGTGTCATCATCGTGCCCTCTCATGAATCCCATAGACTCAAGCATAGGCGGTGCCCCGTGGCGGTGAGCGGCGATGCGCTGGCCGTCGGCATCGATTTCGGCACCTCCGGCTGCCGCGCCGTCGCCATGGACGGCACCGGCGCGGTCCGCGCCGAGGTGCGGCAGCCGCTACCGGCGCCCGAACGTTCCGGCGCCGGCGTGGAACAGCGCCCGGCGCTGTGGGCCACCGCCCTCGATGCCCTGCTCACCCAGCTGGTGGCGGCGGTGCCCGCCGGTGACGTCGGTGCCCTGGCAGTGGACGCCACCTCCGGTACCGTGCTGCTGGCGGACGCGGACGGCATCCCTCTCGGCCCCGCGCTGATGTACAACGACGGCCGCGCCGTGGCCGAAGCCGCCGCCATCGCCGCCGTGGCGCCGCGCGAGTCCGCCGCCCACGGCACCGCCTCCGGCCTGGCCAAGCTGCTGTGGCTGCTCAGGCAGCCCGGCGCGGAACGGGCCGCCCGCCTGCTCACCCAGGCCGACTACCTCAACGGCCTGCTCGGCGGACACTGGGACGTGAGCGACGCCAACAACTGCCTCAAGAGCGGCTGGGACGCCGTGCAGCAGTGCTGGCCGGACTGGCTCGACACCCTCGCCATACCGCACCGGCTGCTGCCGCAGGTGGTCATGCCCGGCACCGCCATCGGCGCGCTGCGGCCGGAGTTGACGCAACGTTACGGTTTTTCTCCCGGCACCCTGCTCGCCGCCGGCACCACCGACAGCACCGCCGCCTTTCTCGCCACCGGCGCGGCGCTGCCCGGCGAAGCCGTCACCTCGCTGGGCTCGACCCTGGTACTCAAGGTGATCAGCGAGCAACCCGTCTTCGCCCCCGAGTACGGCATCTACAGCCAGCCACTGGCCCCGATTCCCCACCCCCGTTCTACTGCGACCGCCGATCCGCTCTGGCTGGTGGGCGGCGGCTCCAACAGCGGCGGCGCCGTACTGCGCCAGTTCTTCGACGATGAGGAGATGGCCGCGCTGACGCCACGCCTGAACCCGGACCGGCCCACCGGGCTCGACTATTATCCCCTGCTTGTCCCCGGCGAGCGTTTTCCCGTTTGTGACCCAACCTATCCGCCACGCCTGGCGCCGCGCCCGGTCGACGATGCGGTGTTTTTCCAGGGTCTGCTGGAGGGCATTGCCCGTATCGAGCAGCACGGCTACCGGCTGCTGGCCAGCCTCGGCGCGCCCGGACCGCGTAATGTGCGCAGCGTCGGCGGCGGTGCGGACAATGTCGCCTGGACCTGCCTGCGCGCTGCCCTGCTCGGCGTGCCCATGCTCGAACCGCGCTACCGGCAGGCCGCCTGCGGCACCGCCCTGCTGGCACGCCGCGCCCTGGACGCCGGGGCATGAAGGGGACGATGCTTCAAGAAAGGTCTGAACAAGTCCATCCTGGGACACATCCCTGTGCCGCGGAAGCGCTGAACTTATTCAGAGCTTCCCTAATCAAGATGTGTAGTTTAAGGAGTTGAGTATGGAACCACTGGGTCAACCGCTTTCCGGCCTCAGTTATCTTCCGGCGGGCTTCCGGCTGCTGCTGCGCCCGGCGCTGTGGCCCTACCTGCTGCTGCCTCTGGGCATCAATGTGCTGGTCTTCGGCCTGCTGCTGTGGCTTGCCGCCGACCAGTTCGGGGCTCTGGTGGACATGCTGCTGCCGACCCTGCCGGACTGGCTGGCGTGGCTCGCCTGGCTGCTGTGGCTGCTGTTCGTGCTGGTGGCGGCGATGATCACCTTCTTCACCTTTTCCGTCGTTGCCAACATCATCGCCGCACCGTTCAACGGCCTGCTGGCCGAGGCCGTGGAGCGGCTGCTGACCGGGCAGGCGCCGCCCCCCGGCGGCAGCCTGTGGCAGGCGCTGCGCAGTGCGCCGCTGGCCGTGGCGGATGAGGTGCGCAAGCTGGGCTACTTTGCGCTCTGGGCCATCCCCCTGCTGGTGCTGTCCCTGGTGCCGGTGGTCAATCTGGCGGCGCCGCTGTTGTGGGGACTGTTCAGCGCCTGGATGCTGGCACTGGAATACCTCGACTATCCCCTCGGCAACCAGGGCATGCGCTTTGCGGCACAACGCCGCCTGCTACGCAGTCAGCCGCTGCTGGCCCTGGGTTTCGGCGGCGGGGTGCTGCTCGTAACCATGCTGCCCCTGCTCAACCTGCTGGTCATGCCGGCGGCGGTGGCCGGCGCCACCCGGCTGTGGGTCGAGCGGCTGCGTCACGCCGCTCAAAGCTCCAGCTGAAAGCCCTTGTCGCGAAACAGGCGCAGGCAGCTCTCCACCACTCTCGGGTCATAGGCCTTGCCGCGCCCGGCCTCGATCTCCTGCAAGGCGCGCTCAAGCCCGAGCCCGGGCCGGTACGGTCGATGGGAGGCCATCGCCTCCACCACGTCGGCCACCGCCAGGATACGGGCCTCGAGGATGATCTCCTCGCCGCGCAGCCCCCGCGGATACCCGCTGCCGTCGAGCCGCTCGTGGTGCTGCAATATCATCTCGCCCACCGGCCAGGGAAATTCGACGTTGCGGATGATGTCGTAACCGACCTCGGGATGGGTCTTGATGATGCCGAACTCCACCGCACTCAGCCGGCCGGGACGATTCAGAATCTCGGACGGCACATATATCTTGCCGATGTCGTGCACCAGGCTGCCCATGCGTATCCCTTCCACATGCTCCGTCTCCAGCCCCATCTCCGCGGCGATGGCCGCCGCCAGGGCCGCCACCCTCTGCTGGTGACCGGCGGTGTAGGGATCGCGCTTTTCGATGGTCAGCGCAATGGAGCGGATGGTTTCCAGCAACGCCCGCTGCAGACGCTCGCCGCGCTGGCGATGTGATTCACGGATGCGCAGTGCGTCGATGCCGTAACCCAGATCGCCGGCGAGCTCTTGCAGCAGTTTCAGCTCGTCGCTGTCGAACGCCTCCGGCAGGGAGGAGTAAATCGCCAGTACGCCGTTCACGGACCCGCCGGTCAGCAAGGGCAGCAGCACCGCCGACTGTGCACCGTGAGAACGGCCGGCCTCCCATACCCCGCAGCGGGCATGGGCCACATCGCCGTCTTTCAGCACCACCGCCTCACCCTGCGCCTGCAGCTCCCGCAGATGAACGCAGGCATGGACTGCATCACCCTGCCCCTGCAAGGCATCGCGCCCGGTGTCGTTCAACCCCCAGGCGGCCACCAGTTCCATCGTGCCGCCGGTGCCCAGATAGCCGACCCAGGCGACCGGATATTCACCCTGCTCCCCCACCGCACGGCAGACATTCTCCAGCAGCTCCTGCTCGTTCCTGGCCCGTACCAGTGCCTCATTGCCATGGCTCAGCGTACGCAAGGCACGATTGAGCCGATACAGGGTGCGCTCCGAAACCCTCTGCTCGGTAACGTCGGAAAACACCGTCACGAACTGGCGCGGCTGCGGACTGAAGGCGACCACCTCGAAGTAACGGCCCAGCGTACCGGCATATTGCTCGAACCGCGCCGGACCATCGCCGAGCGCGACCGCACCGTAGATATCGATCCACTGCTGCTCGATGTCCGGCAACAGTTCGCGCACCGTATGTCCCACCGCTGCGTCACGGGTCAGGCCGGTAAGCTTCTCGAAGGCGTCGTTTACTTCCAGAAAGCGGTAGTCGACGGGATGGTCATCCGCGTCGGTGATTATTTCGTGCACCGCCAGGCCGTCCAGCATCATGGCGAAGAGATGGCGATAGCGATTCTCGCTGGCCCGCAGGGCGGAGACGGCACGTACGCGCTCCGTCACCTCCTTGCCGTAGAGATTGACATAGCCGTCGTCCGCCAGCGGCGCCACCACAAAGGAATAGAAGTGTTCGCCAAGGGCAAACTCCACGACGCGCGAGGCGTTGTCCTCCAGGGCCAGGCGCGCGGAATCGAGGAGTTCCCCGCCCAGCACCTGGCCGGGCGCGCAATCCATCTGGCGGAGAAAATCGCTGCTCGCCGCATTGGCGTACATGAGCGTGCCGTCCAGCCCGATGCGCAATACCGGATTGGGGTTTTCCGCAGGGAAACGCGCCAGCCGGTGAATTTCCTCCTCCGCCAGTCGCTGCTGCGTGATGTCGCTGACGAATCCTTCCAGGGCCTCCAGCCGATCGCCGTGCTGCCACACCCCGGAACCCAGCTCCCACACCCAGCGCTCCTCACCGGCAGCCGTGCGCAAACGGTAATTCAGCCGATACTGGCGCCGTTCCGCCAGCGCCGCCCGTACCTCATCCCACACCGCATCGCGATCGTCCGGGTGTATGAGATCCGCGTAGGCGACGGTGGCATTACCCACCAGCTCTTCCGCGCGATAGCCCGTCAGTGCCAGGCAACCGTCGCTGACGAACTGCATGGTCCACCGGCCGTCGTTGAGGCAACGGTAAACCATGCCGGGCAGATTCCCCATCAGGGTGGCAAGCTCGCGCTGCTTTTCCTGCGCCGCCACCTCCGCCAGCTTGCGCGCGGTGATGTCCGTCATCACGCCGAAGATGGAATTCACCTCGCCGGCTTCATCGCACTGCGGCGTGAGGCGCCCCTCGAACCAGATGCTGGCGCCGCCGTTGCGGGGCCGGAAGCGCGCCTCCAGCCGCGCCGCCGCGCAATTGCGCACCACCTCGTCCAGCACCGCCAGCACCGCGGGCAGATCGCCGGCCTCCATATGGTCGCGCCACATGTCGCGACTGCCGACAAACTCCTCCGGTGTATATCCCAACAGGGTGGTCAGCGCCGGGCTGACAAAAGTGAGGGTGAAATCCGGCGCGGAGAGCACAAACAGGACATCGGGCACCATCTCCACCACATGGCGGAATTTTTCCTCGCTCGCCTCCAGTTCCGCCACTTTCTTGTTCAGCTTGGCCACCAGCCGCGCCTCATAGAGCCGCGTCACCGCCGGCACCGGCGGCGCCCCGGCCCCGCCCGGCACGGCGCGCGGACGCTCCAGCAGCTGCGCCACGTGGCGCAGCAGGATATCGTGATCGGTGGACTTCACCAGGAACCGCGCCGCCCCCACGGCATCGGCCAACACGCGGTCCTCCGCGCTGGTGAAGGTGGCGGAGTAAAAAATCACCGGGATGTGCTGCAACCGCGCGTCCGCCTTCACCTCACGGCAGAGGGCAAAGCCGTCCATTTCGGGCATCAGGATGTCGGTGATGATCAGATCCGGCGGCGCGGCGCGTGCCAGCGCCAGCGCCTGCACGCCGTCGGCCGCCGTCGTCACCGCATAGCCCTCCCCCCTCAGCACGTGCCAAACCGCCCGCGAGGCAATGGCATTGTCTTCCGCCAGCAGGATGCTGCGCGCGGCCGTGGCGCTGCCCGCCGTGAGGCACAGCGCCAGCCAGGGCAAGGCTTCGGCGGGAGAGGAGAAAAGCTGCTGCAACAGAGACAGACCGTCGACATCCATGTTCGCGCTTCCTTGACTGTTTCTCCCGAGTATAGCCGCCGTCCCGGGCGGGGCCACCGCGCAAAGGGCGCGCGCAAACAATCCGTTCGCGCTACATTACGCGCCTGTTCGTGACCACACGGATACCCGCCTTGAACCTGTCCCTGGCCATCCTGCTGATCGTCTTCGTGCTCATCGCCGCGCGCCGCATCGGCCGCTTCCGCATTGCCATCTGGCAGGCGATGCTGGGAGGCGCCGTGGCGGTTCTGATCAGCGGACAGATCACGCCGGCTGCGGCGCTGCACGCCATCGACTGGGACGTGATGCTGTTTCTGTTCGGCGTTTTCGTCATCGGCCAGGCGCTGGTGCAAAGCGGCTACCTCTATGCCCTCGCCTACGGCCTGTTCAGCCACGCCCGCAGCAGCGACGCCCTGGTATTGATGATCCTGTTCGGCGGCGGCCTCGGTTCGGCCCTGCTGATGAACGACACCCTGGCCATCATCGGCACGCCGCTGGTGCTGCGCCTGGCGCGTGAACACAACATCGCACCGCGCCTGTTGCTGCTGGCGCTGTGCTTTGCAGTCACCCTGGGCAGCGCCATGAGCCCCATCGGTAATCCGCAGAATCTGCTTATCGCGCTGTGGAGCAACATGGACAGCCCCTTCCTCACCTTTGGCCGCCACCTCGCCCTGCCCACCCTGCTCAACCTGCTGCTTGCCTACGTCCTGCTGCGCTGGATGTTTCGGACCGAGTTTCACCGCACGCCGCTGGTCCACACTGCGGTCACACCGACTGATGCCGCGCTGACGCGGAGGGTGCGCCTGGCCCTGGCGCTGCTGCTGGCGCTCATCGGCGCCAAGGTCACGCTCGCCGTGGTGCTGCCGGCGCTGCCGCTGCGCCTCAGCCACATCGCCCTGCTTGCCGCCCTGCCCCTGCTGCTCAGCCGCCGCCTGGGCGAACGCCTGCGCGGTGTGGACTGGCCGACGCTGATCTTCTTCGCCGCCATGTTCGTGCTGATGGCCGCCGTGTGGCAGAGCGGCTACTTCCAGCGCCAACTCACCGCCGTCGACCTGCACGCCCCCGGCACCGTGCTCGGCCTGAGCGTGCTGCTCAGCCAGCTCATTTCCAACGTGCCCCTGGTCGCCCTGTACCTGCCGCTGCTGCAAGCGGCCGATACCGCCACCCTCATGGCCCTGGCCGCCGGCAGCACCGTGGCCGGCAACCTGCTGCTGCTCGGCGCGGCCAGCAACGTCATCGTGGTGCAGAGCGCCGAGCGCCACGGCACCAGCCTCGGTTTCGTGCAGTTCGCCCTTGCCGGCATTCCGCTGACCGCCGCCAACGTCCTGGTCTATTGGTTATTCCTTTTGTGACTTACATCAACATAAGAAAACTCCTACAGTAACTAAGGTTAGAGGCTGCCAGCCTATACGGCACACATAACAAGCAATAACAACAGCCAACAGCAAACGGAGAAGTCACCATGGATGCCCACCTCGTATACCAGGAGTTTCAAGCCGGTCTTGCCCACCTGAAAAATCAGCTGGAACAGGAGTTGGACCACCTGCACACTGGCCTCGCCGGCCTCGACCCCTTCAGTCACAATGAAGCCGAGCAATGGGCGCACGAGCTGTACCAGCGCATAATCCGCCGCCGCCGCGCTACGTTGGCCGCACTCTTTTCCACGCACTGACCGCTCTCCGCCGCCGCCCGGCCCGTCGCCGGGCGGCGGCGCTTTGCCCTCTTACCCGCGGTTTTGTTCCGCACCGCGCTGCTTGCGCAGGACATGGGACTCCGTTAGCATCGCCGCTGACTGACCGGTCGGTCAGCAGCAGCGAGGCAACCATGCCCACATCCAGCAACAAGCCCAGCCTCCCCGCCGCGCAGCCCCACAGCGAAGGCGCCCGCGCCATCCTCGCCGCGGCGGAAACCCTGTTCGCCTCCCGCGGCTATGATGCGGTTTCCATGAATGCCATCGCCCAGGCCGCCGGTGTGAGCAAGGCCAACATCTTCCACCACTTCAGCAACAAGAAGGCGCTCTACCTGGAGGTGTTGCGCGCAGCCTGCAGCGACGAATCGGCGGAACTGCTGCGGGAGCTGGAACAGCAGTCCGGCCCGGTCATCGAACGGCTGCGGCATTTCGTCAGCCACCACCTCGACTCGCTGCTGCGCAACGAACGCAGCGCCCGCCTGATCCAGCGCGAGGTGCACCAGAGCAGCGACGACCAGGCCAAGGACCTGGCGGAACAGGTGTTCGGCGACAACTTTGCCCGGCTGGTTTCCATCATCAAGGCGGGACAGGCCCAGAAGGAACTGCGCGAGGACGTGGAACCGGCCCTGATCGCCGTCCTGCTGCTGGCCGGCAACATCTTCTTCTTCGACGCCCGCCGCGTACTGCGCCACCTGCCGGGCGTGGACTTCGCCGCCGATCCGGGCCGCTTCACCCGCATGGCCACGGATGTGCTGCTGCAAGGCATACAGCTGAGCAAATAGCCGGGCTTCCAGCCGATATACGCTCGTCGCGCCTGCGGCCAGCCGGGGTCCCCCGGGAGATGCAGCAAACCCGAAAACGCCGCGCGAGACCTTCGCCGCCGGCCCCGGTGGTAAGCCGTGCGCGCCTGAGGCCGGTCACCGACACCAGGCCCCGGCTCTCCGGACCATGCAGCGCCCGGAAAACCGGGCTCCCGCACGCTCCGGGCGGCCGGAAAAAAATCCGATTCACCAGCCCCCGCCCCTAGTACCGGCCAGCTTCAGCACCTAGAATAGCGCCAACCTTTTTCCTGGCGAGGCCCGTGTGATGCCCTTCAAGCTTGACGACTATTTCGACCGTGAGACCTTCGCGCGCATCAAGGCCTTTGCCGACACCAGGGATACGCCCTTTCTGGTGGTCGATACCGCCACGGTCAGTCGTCAGTACGATGAACTGGTAAACGGATTCCCCTTCGCCAAGGTGTATTACGCGGTCAAGGCCAACCCGGCGCCGGCGATCATCGAGCTGGTGCGCGACAAGGGCGCCAACTTCGACATCGCCTCCATCTACGAGCTGGACAAGGTGATGGGCCTGGGCGTCACCGGCGATCGCATCAGCTACGGCAACACCATCAAGAAGAGCAAGGACATCCGCTACTTCTATGAAAAAGGCGTGCGCATGTATGCCACCGATTCCGAGGCCGACCTGCGCAACATCGCCAAGGCCGCGCCGGGCTCCAAGGTCTACGTGCGCATCCTCACCGAAGGCACGCAGACCGCCGACTGGCCGCTGTCGCGCAAGTTCGGCTGCCAGACCGACATGGCCATGGACCTGCTGATCATGGCCCGCGACCTCGGCCTGGAACCCTACGGCGTATCCTTCCACGTCGGCTCGCAGCAGCGCGACATCGGCACCTGGGACGCCGCCATCGCCAAGGTCAAGGTCATCTTCGAGCGCCTGCGCGAAGAAGACGGCATCGAGCTGAAGATGATCAACATGGGCGGCGGCTTCCCCGCCAACTACATGTCGCGCACCAACGACATGGAAACCTATGCCGAGGAAATCATCCGCTTCCTGGTGGAAGACTTCGGCGACGAACTGCCCGAGATCATCCTCGAACCGGGCCGCTCCCTGGTGGCCAACGCCGGCGTACTGGTGAGCGAAGTGGTGCTGATCTCGCGCAAGGCGCGCACCGCCCTGAACCGCTGGGTCTACGTCGACGTGGGCAAGTTCTCCGGCCTGATCGAAACCCTGGACGAGTCCATCAAGTTCCCCATCTACGTGGAAAAGAACGGCGAGCTGGAAGAGGCCGTGATCGCCGGCCCCACCTGCGACAGCGCCGACATCATGTACGAGGATTACAAATACCCGCTGCCGCTGAACCTGGCCATCGGCGACCGCCTCTACTGGCTGTCCACCGGCGCCTACACCACCACCTACAGCGCCATCGAATTCAACGGCTTCCCGCCGCTGAAGGACTATTACATCTAGAGACTCTCATACCGAAAATGAAAAAGCCCGGTCATCTCACGATGACCGGGCTTTTTCATTGGTGCGTTGCGTGGGAGCCCGGCACACCGGGCGATGATGCCTGTCCGAACGCCGCTGTCGCCCGATGAATCGGGCTCCCACAAAAATGCGCACGAACCCCTCATAGGAGCCCGGCTCCGCCGGGCGATGACGCCCTGTCCAAACGCCGCTGTCGCCCGATGAATCGGGCTCCCACAAAATGCACACGCCCCCTCGTGGGAGCCCGGCTCCGCCGGGCGATGCGGCCTGTCCGAGCAGCGCTGTCGCCCGATGAATCGGGCTTTCGCAAACGCAACAGCGGAAAAGAAAAAGCCCGCTCACCGTGAAGTGAGCGGGCTTTTCGATTGGCGTCCCCTAGGGGAGTCGAACCCCTGTCGCCGCCGTGAAAGGGCGATGTCCTAGGCCTCTAGACGAAGGGGACAAAACTGCATGTCTAGAAAAAAACCGGGACTGCGTGTTGCTTGCAGTCCCTGGAATTTGGTGGAGCTAGACGGGATCGAACCGTCGACCTCTTGCATGCCATGCAAGCGCTCTCCCAGCTGAGCTATAGCCCCGGTACTAAAGAGAGCGCCATTTTAATGAAATGCAGCCCTCTGTCAAGCGCAAATTTCAGGCCCTACTCACTCGCCCTGCTGATCGATTTTAGCCCAGGAATCACGCAGTGTTACGGTGCGATTCCAGATGGCGGCACCATCGGCGGTACGCTGCGCATCGAGGCAGAAATAGCCTTCACGCTCGAACTGGAACAGCGCGCCGGGCTGCTCCCCGGCCAGGGCCGGCTCCAGGTAGCAGCGGGTCAGCGTGCGCAGCGAATCGGCATTGAGGAAATCCTTATAGTCCTTGTCCTCCTTCGCCGCGGCGGCATCGGGGCTCGCCACGCTGAACAGGCGGTCGTACAGGCGCACCTCGGCCTCCACCGCATGGCGCGCCGACACCCAGTGGATGACGCCCTTGATCTTGCGCCCTTCCGGATTCACGCCGAGGGTGGCCGGGTCGTAGCTGCAACGCAGCTCGACGACCTCGCCCTGCGCGTTCTTGATCACCTGATCGCAGCGGATGACGTAGGAGTTGCGCAGGCGCACCTCACCGCCGGCCACCAGGCGCTTGTACTTGGGCGGCGGCACCTCGCGGAAATCCTCCGCGTCGATGTAGATCTCGCGGCAGAACGGCAGTGTGCGGCTGCCCATGGATTCGTCCTGCGGATGGTTGGCGCAGTCCAGCTGCTCCACCTGATCCTCGGGATAGTTCTCGATCACCACCTTGAGCGGACGCAGCACTGCCATGCGGCGCGGCGCATTGACGTTGAGGTCTTCGCGCACGCAGTTCTCCAGCAGGCTCATCTCCACCGTGTTGTCGGACTTGGTGATGCCGATGCGATCGCAGAAGTCGCGCACCGAGGCCGGCGTGTAGCCGCGGCGGCGCATGCCGGCGATGGTGGGCATGCGCGGATCGTCCCAGCCTTCCACAAAGCCTTCGTCCACCAGCTGGGTCAGCTTGCGCTTGCTCATCACGGTGTATTGCAGGTTGAGGCGCGAGAATTCGATCTGCTGCGGGTGGCAGGGCACGCTGATGTTGTCCAGCACCCAGTCGTACAGCGGACGGTGGTCCTCGAACTCCAGGGTGCAGAGGGAATGGGTGATGCCCTCCAGCGCGTCGGAGATGGGATGGGTGTAGTCGTACATCGGATAGATGCACCACTCGGCGCCGGTCTGGTGATGGATCACGCCGTGGCGGATGCGGTACAGCGTCGGATCGCGCAGGTTTATGTTGGGCGATGCCATGTCGATTTTGGCGCGCAGCACGCGGGCGCCGTCAGGGAACTCGCCGGCGCGCATGCGCTGGAACAGATCCAGGTTCTCCGCCACGCTGCGGCCGCGGTAGGGACTCTCCCTGCCCGGCTCGGTGAGCGTGCCGCGATAGGCGCGGGTCTCTTCCGCCGTCAGGTCGCAGACGTAGGCCAGGCCCTTTTCGATCAGCTCCACCGCGAAACCGTACAGCTGCTCGAAGTAATCGGAGGCGTAGTACACCTTGCCGCTCCAGCTGAAACCGAGCCAGCGCACGTCATTCTGGATCGACTCAACGAACTCCATGTTTTCCTTGTGCGGGTTGGTGTCGTCGAAGCGCAGGTTGCAGGTGCCCTGGTAGTCGCGGGCGATGCCGAAGTTCAGGCAGATGGACTTGGCGTGGCCGATATGCAGATAGCCGTTCGGCTCGGGCGGAAAGCGGGTCGCCACACGGCCGCCGTTTTTCCCCGCGGCGAGATCCTCGTCGATGATGTGACGGATGAAGTTGGACGGGGCGCTGGTTTCGTTACTGCCCATGCTGGCTTATTCCTTGTTGGATTCTGCTGTAATCAGTTGTCTTCGGCGCGGGCGCGGATGTAGTCCACGGCGCGATCGATACGGCGCAGGCAGGCCTCGCGGCCGAGCAGCTGCAGGGTCACGTCGATGCCCGGCGAGGCGGCGGCGCCGACCACGGCCACGCGCAGCGGCTGCGCCAGCTTGCCCATCTTCAGCTCCAGCGCGGCGGCGGCCTGTTCCACTGCGGCGTGCAGCGCCTCCGGTTCCCAGGCCGGCAGCTGCGCCAGCACTTCGCGCACCTTGAGCAGCGGCTCCAGCGCCACCGGGCGCAGGTGCTTCTTGGCGGCGTCGGCCTCGTACTCGTCGAAATCACGGTACAGCCAGGCGCTCTGCGCCGCCATCTCGGCCAGGGTCTTGGCGCGCTCGGCATAGGCCTGCACCACCGCCACCGGATCGGGACCGCTGCTCGGGTCGATGCCCAGCTTGCCCAGCTGGTAGCGCAGATGGTGCGCCACATGGGCCGGGTCCAGCGTCTTCATGTAGTGCTGGTTCAGCCACTGCAGCTTGCTCATGTTGAGGGCCGAGGCGGAGTTGTTGATCTCGGAGATTTCGAACAGCTGGATCAGCTCGTCGAGGGTGAAGATTTCCTGGTCGCCGTGGGACCAGCCCAGGCGCGCCAGGTAGTTGAGCAGGGCCTGCGGCAGGTAGCCCTCCTCACGGTAGTCGGTGACGCTGGCGGCGCCGTGGCGCTTGGACAGCTTCTGGCCGTCCTCTCCCAGGATCATCGGCAGGTGGGCATAGGTCGGCGGCTCCACGCCCAGGGCGCGCAGGATGTTGATCTGGCGCGGGGTGTTGTTGAGATGATCGTCGCCGCGAATGACGTGGGTGATACCCATGTCCATGTCGTCCACCACCACCACGAAGTTATAGGTCGGGCTGCCGTCGGTGCGCTTGATGATCAGGTCGTCCAACTCGCTGTTGGCGAACACCACCTTGCCGCGCACCTGATCGTCCACCACCACGGCCCCTTCCACCGGGTTGCGGAAGCGGATCACATGCGGCTCGTTGGGGTCGACATGCTGGCTGCGGCAGCGGCCGTCGTAGCGCGGCTTCTGCTTGTTGGCCATCTGCTCCTCGCGCAGCGCCTCCAGGCGCTCCTTGGAACAGCTGCAACGGTAGGCCAGGCCCTTGGCCAGCATCTGCTGAATCACTTCCTCGTAACGGTCGAAGCGGTGGGTCTGGAAGAACGGCCCCTCGTCGTACTCCAGGCCGAGCCAGGTCATGCCCTCCAGGATCACGTTCACCGACTCCGCCGTGGAACGCTCCAGGTCGGTGTCCTCGATGCGCAGCACGAACTGGCCGCCGTGACGGCGGGCGTAGAGCCAGGAGAACAGCGCGGTGCGGGCGCCGCCGATGTGGAGATAGCCGGTCGGGCTGGGGGCAAAACGGGTTTTGATCGTCATAGAAGAATTCAACACACTCAAGGATTATCGGCCTTGCGGCCGCTCGTATCGTAGGGAAAACGCACATGCCCGTAGCGGACCACAAGCACGGCAAGGCCGAGCAGCAGGATCGCCGCCGCCACCGCCAGCATGCGCCATTCGTTCAGTTCCTTCATGTCCAGGATCAGGTAACGCGCCAGGGCAACCATACCGATATACAAAGGCATGCGTACCGGCAGCTGCCCGGACTGCCAATAGGCGCTAACCATGGCCACCACTTCCAGATAAATGAACAGCAACAGCAGATCGGCCAGGTGGACGCCGCGCGCGGTCACCATCCCGGCAACCTCCCCCACGGCCGCAACCACCGTCGCCAACAGGATCACCAGCAAGCCGGCGTCCTCGATCACCTTCACCAGGCGCCGTCCGGCGCGCTGCAATTTATCCTCGGCCATTCCGCACCACCAGCTCTTCGCCCTCTGCCCGTGACATCCTGGGCGCAGTGTACCAGCACGCACCAGCGTTGCCCCCGCTCCGGCCACGCCGTGGCGCAGCCTGCGCCGCCATCCGGCGCGCAAAAAGGCGGCCATTATACCTTCCGCCATCGGCGCGAGCGCGGGCAAAAAAGGGTTTGACGCTGCCGGGAGCCCTGATTATGATAGCCACCCTCTCGACGGGCGGTTAGCTCAGTGGTAGAGCACTGCCTTCACACGGCAGGGGTCACAAGTTCAAGCCTTGTACCGCCCACCAATAAAATCAAAGGCCTAGGTGAATACCTGGGCCTTTTTCATTTGCAGTACGGAAACAGGACGGGACGCCGGGCTCCCGCCATACGCCCGCGGCGTTTCCGGACTGCGCATCCCGACAGTGGAGCGAGGGCTCGAAGCTAGGGCAGGCCCGCCCCCTCGGCCTTCCGGGGCCAATCAACGCCGGTGCGCGGCCCCAGTTCCCGGCCATACGCCGGTCAGACGCCAGCGCTTCAGGTCTCAACGCCCACGTGCTCGATGACCAAGCCCGGTGAAGAGTTCAGGGGCGGTCCACCGGCGTCTGTAAGTATCCATGCGTAGGGCGCCCCATGGGCGCCGTGCCGCGGCGGGCACGGCGCGCCCTACGGAGTACCCGGCATGAAGTGGATACCAATTCGGAACTCATATTCAGCGTTCGCCGTAACGCTTCTGCCTGTCCGTATCGATGACGCTGCTGGACGAACCGACGCGGAGTATTCACGGCATTCTTTGATAGCGAAGGATCACGCAGCCCATAGAAAGCGGGCGTGATTCGAGCAGCTTGAGCTCTTGCGGCTCGAATCCATCACCGAACAAGAGTCTGCCTTTGCCATAAAGGACTGGTGCAATGCCAAGGCGGTACTCGTCAAAAAGTCCCGCCCGCATAAGTGTGTTCGAGAGATTCGCGCTTCCGAAGACGTATATGTTTCCATTTCCCTGTTGCTTCAGCCTGGCCACCGCACCCACCACGTCGTCATTTATCAGTGTCGTGTTGTTCCACGCGGCAGCCTGAAGAGAACGCGAACAGACCACCTTCGGGAGACTGTTCATGTAATCCGCAATATTTCCCTGCTCCGTCTGCCAATATGCGGCCATGCCCTCATAGGTCACGCGCCCGAACAAAAGCGCGTCGGCCGACTTCAACTGCTCAAGGGAAAATCTTTCGAGCTCCTCGCCCCAAACCTTTTCGTGCCAGGGTAAGTCCCAGTGCTTCTCGCCCTCGAAGTAACCGTCGAGGGTGATGAGATTCCACATGATTAGCTTTCGCACCGCAGATATCCTCCATGCTCCGGTCATCCAACGTAGAAGTGAGCGGACAGGCGAGACTTCATGCGACCGCTCGACGCCGACAAATGGGCGCTATTCAAGAATAGAAAATGGAGCGACAAAGCGATATCGAATGCCTGGACATTTAGGGGGCACTGGTCATGCAAAAACCGGATTCCCTTTCACTCCTTCCGGCCATAGGCCGGCCCCAAAAAAGCAAAGGCCCCGAACCTTACGCCTCGGGGCCTGTATCCATAGTCCGAAGAACTGTTACGCCGCTGCGCACCAACCGCGCTCACATTCCTCGAACTCAATACGCTCCTGCCGATGGTTATCGCGGTTCATCTGATTGATCTCGTCGATCATGCTGCGAACCTTGCCATCACCCGTCGCAAACTCCTTATATAGCGCTCGCAGGAGGCGCTCCGCAGGGCCTGGAATCTGGACGCGTCCGTTCTCCCAGTTGCGAATCGTGGTTTCACCTACGCCCAACAGCCTTGCCATATCATCTTGCGACAGGTCCATTTCAACTCGAAAAAAACGAATCTCCGCTTCCGACAGTTTCGGTTTCGCACCCACAATCTGCAAACCGATGAGCTTGTGCAGTTGCTCCACATTGTGGATCGATACGGCCTTGCCATAAGGCGTGTCTTTCTCGATGTACCCGTTTTTCAACCACACATTGCCCAAGCCACACTCTGTGTAGTGGTACATAGCAACCTCCATCAGCGACGACGACATGAGCGTTATCTGTCGATAACCCTCTAGCCCTTGCGTATCACCGTTATGATTATTGTGTAATTGCCTGATGCATCGTCATGATCGAGCGCAACAGGAACGGAAATCCGATCTCCAGCCGATATCCCTTCAACGGTCATGATCCAATTGCCTTTCGCGGCTCGTGCGGGCCCCTCGGTGATGCGCCCATGCTCAAGAACCCTCATCACCTGTCTATCCGTAAGCTCCCTCTCCAGCATCCTTTCCTTGGCATGCTGCGAAAAAAACACCCTGGATGAATCGGCGATTGTTTCCTTGATTACCTGAAGGGCCGAGTGAGCGGTGAGCTCCATGAGGAGAACATTGCGCCTATCGGTAGCGTCCTGCATGACTGAAGTTGCCCATCCTTTGGCCCTTAGCACCGTCAATTATTGACGCCACACCCCTCATTGTCAATGATGACTGATCCGCCGTCCGGGGTATGGAAGGGAGATGACCAGAGGTGAGTTATTACTCAGGCATGCGCCCAATGCCCATCAATTAAGAGGTTTCCAGGCTTTGTAGGAGCCCAGTCCCCTGGGCGAAATTCGCCGAGAGGACTCGGCTCCTACCGATAAGGCTCGTGCCCGGCTTTTTCCAGGCCCTGTCAACGCCCGTACGTGGCCTCGATTTCCGCCACCGCCAGCTTGTGCTGGTTCAGCATGAAGCCGACCAGGGCCGCCGAACTGTCCGGCGCCAGGTCCAGGCGTTCGACGTCCAGGGCATACAGGCGGAACTGGTAGCGGTGCGCCTTGTCGCCGACGGGAGGACAGGCGCCGCCGAAGCCGGGGCTGCCGTAATCGGTGCGGCTCTGCACGCTCTGCCCCGGCGCCAACCCTTTGGACGGGTCGCCGGCATCGCGCGGCAGGGCGTGTACGTCGGCGGGTATATTGAAGATCACCCAATGCCACCAGCCGCTGCCCGTGGGCGCGTCCGGGTCGTACACGGTAAGGGCGAAACTCCTGGCCCCCGCAGGCGCACCGGACCAGAGCAGTTGCGGCGAGGTGTTGCCCCCCTGGCAGCCGAAACCGGTGTATTCCTGCGCCTTCCCCATGGCGGCGCCGTGGCGGATGTCCGGGCTGGTCAGCTGGAAGGGTTCGGCGGCAAAGGCGGCGCCGGCGAACAGCAGGCAAAGGGTCAAAGCGAATTTCATTGTCCGTCTCCAGTGAATGAATGGAGACTTGAGCCTACGGGTGCTGCCCGCGCCCTGCTCGCCTCAGACGCTCAGTTTCTCGCCGCCACCGCTCATGCGCGTCAACTTGAGCTGGGTGGGCGTGAGTCCGAAGCGCAGCTTGAAGCGCTCGGCGAAACGGGACGGGGATTCATAACCCACCTCCGCGGCGATGCGCGCCACCGGCCAGAAGGTCTCCTGCAACAAACCCAGCCCGGCCACGAGGCGCGCCTCCTCCAGCACCTCGCGAAAACTGGTGCCCTCCTCGCGCAGATAGCGCCGCAGCGACGACTCGCCCACCGCCAGACGACGGCTCACCGTCGGCGCATCCCAGGCATGGGACAGATCGCAGCTGACCAACTGCGACACGCGCTGACGCCAGCCCAGCCGGTTGTCCAGCAGCAGGTTACCCGCGCAACCGTCCCGCACCAGCAGGAGCAGAAGCTCGATCTGACGATGCAAGGCCAGCTCCGGTTGCGGCGGCGACTCCATGCACCACGCCAGCCACTGCTGCAAGGCACGGACAAAATCGTCGCCGGCAGCGGCAGACCACACAGCCCGCTGCTCGTTACCCCCGGCCCCCGCACCATACAGGCGGCGGAAATGCTCCAGCGTGGCGGGCGGGAACGACAGAGCGAGGGCAAGATAGGAGCCAACGGCCGGGTCGGGAATATTGCCCAGATGCAGGGATGAATTGCCCGGCACCAGCAACAGCTCGCCCGCCTGTATGTTTCGTGTCGCCGCAGCCAGGTGCAGCTCCTTGCGCCCGGCCAGGACCAGCACGACCGTGGGATGATGTATCGGTACTGCATGGAGCGCCTGCCGTGCATGGCTGTGGAAGACACCGACACCGCCGATGGGACGGGTGTCCGCATTCGCGCCCAGCAGGTGGGACAGGAGTGAGGAACGGAGGTTGGTAATGGAATTGGTCATAGTCGGTGCTCAGGGATTGAACAGGGCTGCCTATTCTGACACTTAAAATCTTCCATAACTCGAGGGGGAGTTTTCATCTGGTCGGGTGGCTAGTGTGTGCCCCAAACATCCGGGCACTGTTTACTTGCTCCTACCTCGTTCACGCTGGCGCAGCCGCTTCACGTATGCATCGTCCACAAGATCGTCAGGACCTAGGTCTAAGGCGCAGTTTGCCAACGAGGCCAGCGTCCGATCAGTAGGCTTGAAGCCACTTGGTAATAGACCATAGTTTTCCATACTGTTTTCGTTAATGGAGGTAAACAGCGCCTTGAAGAAGTCAGCACGGGACGGGCGGGCTGCCGCTGTCGCGGCAGCCGTCAGGGGGTCTGTAGCCTCCATAACGGCCGTTTCGGCGTCGGATGCCAATTCCTGCAAGAACTCGCTCAGCGAGGGCCAATATTTCAGGTCGAACTGGCTACTGAGGGCGTCAAGCCGTTCTTGAACATAGGACTTGAACAGGTAATTATGCTGGGAAGCCGCCTCGATCACGTCGCAAACATAGTAGTAAGTGTTGCTGCTGAAGCCTGACATATTATGCAGGCTCGAGCGCTGCTCCAGCAGCGTCGACAGTTCAGCCGCCATCCTTGCAATCTGCTGATTGACGTTGGCGAGCTCGCTACGCGCAGCGCGCGCTTCCTGATTCTTCTCCGGACTCCAGAACGCAGCCGTGCTCAATACCAGGCCGAGAAATATTTGGAGCGCGGCCGGATGTGCATGAAGCTTACCGTATAATTCTTCGTAGGCGTCCTTCAGCTCAATTCCACGGGCAAGTAGTCTATCTGCGACGGCGTTCTCACTAGGCAGGATGTGGTGCTCGTTGTTATAGCGCCGCGCCTCTTTGAGGATGTTTTCACAGATTTTCTGAGGATTTGTTGGTTGAAATGAACTCATGGTCTGCCCTTGATGTATTGAGACGCTTCAGAGTGTATTGAATCACGGCAGGCTCGTCGGTACCCAAGCAAGCATCGCCGCATAGGTTCTTAGGTACCTATGCGTTTCCAACTGATTGCGGCATGGGACCGGCTAGAGGGGCAATATCAGACGAGAATTTCGCCAGTCGTTCTCAAAACTCACTCCACAACCCGATAACCGGCCGCGTGCAAGGACGGACGCGTATAGGTGAAGATCATCTCTACCGGCTCGGCAAAGGGGTTGTAAAACCAGTGAACGGCGCCGGTACGAACATCGTGTCACCCTGCTTCATTTCAACCTCTTCATCCCCCAGGGCGCTGATCCCGCGGCCGCTGATGATGTAGATGACCTCTTCCGCATCCTTATGAACGTGCTTTTTATGGGCCGAGGTCCGCGCTTCGAACTTGCAGTAGGCGAAGATTATGTCCTCGGCTCTATTTCTTTCCATCATCTTTGCCCTCAATCTCATTGAGCATCCGCTTGCCCTCCAGCTCATCCCTAGGGCCTAAAACATCCGCACTATCCAGGCCCTCTCCATTCCATTTCTCCGCCTCCATATACTTCTTGAGATTCGCCTCTAATTGCTTTCTTTGACCCTCAAGAAATTCATTGACCCGCTTCTTGCTCACAGCCCAACCCTCGGCGTGATAGTACCCATTGACGGACTATTCCTCTTCGTTATCCGGTTTTACCAAGTTATCCGGACTACCAAGAGACGGTTCCTTTTCTAGCACATCCTTTACGTCATTTGGCTTCTGCTTAAACAACTCTTTGGACGCTTCCTTTGCCTTTTCTCTGGCATGCTTTAGACGATCGTTCTCGGTCATAGCTTCTTCTCCAGATAGGGAATCCGTGGCCTGCCCCCGGTTGTTTCCGAAGGGCGGAGGAACCGGCAAGCGCGGCTTGCAGGCGGCCCGGTTTACCGAAGGGTTGGGCCTGACCTGTTGCGAGAGACTCATTCGATAAGTTCATACTCGACCATCACGGTGCGAGTGATGTGCTTCACGAAACCCAGGCATTTCGGAACTACACCGGGAAATATATCGACTGTCCAGTTGCAGCCGTCATTGGAGGCAGGATCAGTTGGGCGAGGCGTTGGCGCTCCGCACTCTTTGCAGTCGCCATCGAGTTCGGTGCTTACCTCGATTCGCCGTTTGATTTCCTGACGGATCGTTTCAGCGTTTGCTTTGATCTTCGGCATTTCAGTTCCCCACAAATCGGCCATTAGGAGCCATTACACAACGGGTGCCAGCCACAAACGAACCGTCTGGGCACATGACCATACCGCGACCACCTGAAACGAAACTGCCATCAGGCGCCATTTGGGCAGGACGCGGTCGCTGAGGATCTTGCGCGACAAAGCGTCCGTTCGGTGCCATTTGACATGTGGCGCCACCCCCGACAAATGTTGCATCAGGACACATAGTGCAGGGGCCACGGGAAACAAAACTCCCGTCAGGGCACATTACTTGGCTATGGGAGGCGGCGGACGCGAACAGAAAAGCAATTGCTGCGGCAGCTCGTAGTGCTTGGCGTGATGACATGGTGAAACCTTCTTGGTTAGGCCCAACGTAGAAACAATTTGCCTGCGCGGATTTTTGCGCAGGTCCGGTGACTGCTGGGTTGGGCATCACTTGAGAAACCCTCGCTCCCGCAGGCCTGAATGCAACGCAACCACAAGTTCAGCCGCGCGGTCTATGTGCGGCTCAAGCGCGCCCCTCTCAATACAGATTTGATCGCCAAAAAAATGCCAGTTCGCTATGGTGATACCGCCAATCCGGGAAACTGCCGCAGGGAGGTCGTTCTTAAAGCGGTAGGTCTCAACGATCCCGGCGGAGTGGGCTATACAGTTTCGGATTTGAACGAGCGCCTCGTAGTCATCAATGACCGCCACGGCATCCACGGAGACTCGGACAGAGAAATCTCGAAGGATCTTAACTGTGGGATTCGTTCCATCTCTAAGGTCGGGTACTGGGGAGATGGCGCACTTGTTTAAGTAACCAATGGCCCACTCGACGGACGTAGTAAATGCGAGGACTGCGCCGTACCGGACTCTGAGGGGTAGACTGACCTTGAATCGATGCTCGGCATTTTGCTCAAGGTGGTGGCGATAGCCTGGTGGAAAATCGACAATGTCTTCGCGTTGAGCAATAGCCTGTAGCTCACGGCGATACTGCCAATCGATGTTGCTCTCAGAAAACTCCAAGAAGTCCCTTACATCCCCAATCATGAACTGGAAATCGAATGCCTCAATTGGCGTATCTAGGAACTTCTGGAAGTCGAAGTTAGAGATGCTCATGACGCCCAACGTCGAAGTCACCGGCGCAGTGTGGCTTTATCGCGCGGCGTGCTTGTTGAATGGCTATTTTCATGGCTGCTGGTCGCGGACCGTTCGCGCGATTGCATCCAAAGCTCTGGTAAGTTGAACTCCGACGCGCTCCCATGCCACCTTTGCCGCTTTATCACCCGATGCGTACCCCCACATATTTGACTCACGATGCTCTGCGACAATGGGCACTGTGAAAACAATTGGCTTTGGTCCTCGATTGTCGTGCACCTCTAAGTCAACCCATGCCGCGCCGTTCCACCAGCCCTCGCCGGAAAACGAGCCCGCGAGAACCGATTGTTCGGACGATACAGAGCCAACAACAGGCCCCCAAGGACCCGTCGCACTTACCTGAGCAGAACCAACCGCATTTGCGAAGGCTACTGAAGAAACTAAGCGACTTCCGAATGAGGAGCCTAGCGTGACAATTCGGATTCGTGCAGAAACTCGGCCTACAGGCGTTTTTGCGAAGTAGTCCGTCCATTCAATAGATGTACCATAAAGGCGAGTCAGGTCCCCTTGAAGGATGGCCACTGCATCTTTCGGTTCTTGCGATGCCCGTCCGTCGTATACAGCGCCAAGAATTGCGGGAGAGACTATGAGATCAGTCCGCGGGGAGCCGGATATGTTGGGGGGAAGCGCTCTCTCAGTGGCACATCCGGTCAAGAGCATGGCAGCCACAAATATGATTGCAACAGAATATGGAACCCTGCTCATCGTGTCTCCTTGAGAAATGCCCAACTTATAAGCATTTGTCCGCCGTGCGCAGCATGGCAGATAAATGTCTGTTGGACTAAGCCGCCCATCAGGGTTGCACGCTATGTAGAGGGGGTTGAATTGCGCGGCTCAGGGGCGGCACGGGTATCGAAGCGCCAGCCGGCGATATGGGGGTATTGGGTGTGAGATTCAGTCCTTCGATGTCCATGCGACGGTCCTTCGGATGGGATGTGGGGCTAATCTACCTCCACTCAGGGCAAAATCCAACCGCAGGCACAGGACGCAGGAGGCCGAACGAGCAATGCCCATGGGGTACGCCTTATCAGGCTAAAACAACCTGCATCTACAGCGTGTAAATTCATGCTTGACATTTACTGTCTATTCATACACCTTAAGGCATTGAAAAAAAAAGCGCCACCCGGCGGTGCTCTAACACCAACCGGGCGGCTAACCCCAAGACTGCACGAACAGAACTTGGGGCTGCGCGAGAGTATATCACCGGGTCCGGCCCCTGCTGGAACCCGGCTCGTCGAGCGGCCCCGTAATCGGGGCCGCTTTCGTTTGCGGCCCCCTACAATGAGCCAGGAGGGCTTATGAACGGGACCGCCGATCGTAGTGGAGTTGTTTTTTTTGATCCCCTCACCCTAACCCTCTCCCTGGGGGAGAGGGAATATAGGCGGGAGATGCCTGCCCAGGTCAGCAGCCTGCGGCCTATCGTCCCCAAACCTCCGTCACTACCCCACGTTTCGCCATGCCGTGCCAACCCCACGGGGCCGGGCGTCCGTAGCGTGTGCGCGGGGACGAACCGATGACCGCCGCCATGAGTGGGGGCGCTGCACGGAGGCTGTTGGCGCAGAACGTCCGCATCCTGCGGCTGATGCGGGGTTGGTCGCAGGAGGCACTGGCCGAGGCGGCGGAGCTGGATCGCTCCTACGTGGGCGACATCGAACAGGCCCGGCGCAATGTCAGCCTGGATAGCCTGGAGCGGCTGGCACAGGCCTTCGGGATGGTGGTGCCTGACTTGTTGCGCGAGCCTGACCCTACCGAACTGGGGGCGCAGCTGCTGCGCAGATTTTCGAGCGATATAGGGAAAGGCAATAACGGCCCTTGAGAAGCGGGGGGTACGGTGGAGGGGGGATGGAGGGATTAAACGTTGAGCTGTTGCTCATATATTAATCCCTCCGTCCTCTTTGTTTTGCTCCGTCCCCTTTGTTTTGTCCCCTTTGTTTTTTAAATTTTTTCGGAGGAACTCTCCAGCGCGGCCTTTCGCGCAGGTCCGGTGGAATGATGGGTTAGCCCACGCGGCGCCAAAATTTGACATCTAGGTCCACCTTGTTGACGCCATCAGAACGTGCGACTTCGGCAGCAAACTCCTGGAAAAGCGCACTGTCTTCAGGCGTCAGATGAATAACACCGGGCCACCGAGGAAGTTTGCCTCGACCTGCAATTTGCTTAAGTCCCTTCGCTACGTGACTGTCGAGTGGTACTTCTAGCCAAGCCTCAATCGAATGCAGCTTGTGGTGTGCGCAAAGGTACTTGTTGTAGGCGCACCCACGAAGGAAGATGTTAATAAACTTTCTGGCACTGCCCCACTTGCGAGCGCCTTTCGGCAGACTGGCTTTCAGTTCGTTAGTGGCTTGATCTAACTCACTCATGAACTCAGCCTCGGATTTCTTGTGGAAACGCTCAAGCTGCAACTTTCCAAGAAAATCGCGAGCCGAATGAATCGTTCCCTTTGGGCCCATTCCACGCGCAGTCGAGGCACCAACTGACGTACTGGCCTGGCGCTCCCGTAGATATCGAAGGTATTCAGTCTTCCGTAGCATCATCTGAGTGGGCTAACGACTAAACTCAGCCGCGCGCGGTAGCGCGGAGAGTTCCTTCGAAAAAGT
>NPIF01000113.1_pt1 | contig 34498 bp, 25 predicted proteins | sample 8637461 | NCBI WGS metagenome assembly NPIF01 (sample SAMN07420641, study PRJNA396082) | bioreactor metagenome | isolation source: sample BR12 brine-fed electro-methanogenic bioreactor BR | place: Japan: Kochi | collected 2016-12-09
GCAAAACATCTTACCACGTACATTTAAGTTACTTTTTTCAAATTTAGATAAGTATAATAAATTTATTTAATATGTTAATTGACTTTAGAAAAACGTATTATTATTTGAAAAAATATTCTCTTTTTCAACTTTTAAACCTTTTGATAAGATGATAGAAATAGCTAAAATTATTAATAAAATTACAATTATATAAAGAGGTAATAAATTATTATTTGTATCCATTGGTAAAATAGGTAATACTCCTAAAGTAGTATTACTTGCAGCATGAAAAAGATGAGTTGATAATAAACTTTTTTTTGTTTTGATATAAATAAAAGTTATCACTATAGATAGAGCGATCTCTTGAACAAGAAAAAGCCAAAAAGGTATAAGTTGATGAAAATTGCCTTCAATAAAAAATAATGGTAAATGCCAAAAACCCCAGATTACACCAATTATAATACTTGAATATATTGGATTCATTTTTTCTAGCATTTTTTTTAATGCAAAACCTCTCCAACCTGTTTCCTCTCCAAGAACACTAAAAAATAATACAAATAAAAATACAGGAATAACTAAATATATTTTAGAAAGTTCATTAAAAGTAAAGTCACTAAAACCTAATGAAAAAGAAATTCCTATTGCAGTAAAACTAAGAAAGGCTGTTGAAAACAAACAAAAAAGATACCAAACTATATTAAATTTATAATTTAAAATTGGTTTTAATAATCTTTTTACACCTCTATTTCCTTCGAGTATTAGAGTTACTATTATTGAACAAATAAATGGTGCAAAAGTTCCAGCTATTCTTAAAATAGCTAATTCTTTATTTAGAAATATTTGTAAAATCCAGAATATCCAAGAGATAAGAAAAGTTAAGATGAAAAAGGATATAATAGGATATTTTTTTATTTTATTTTTTAGCATATTATTTTTACCACCCTTTCTTTTATATTGTTGATAATTTTCTATCAGTTTCTACAAATTATTGTTTAAAAATATATTTACTTATTAAATTGTATTTAATAAATAATCTATTATGAAATATTTACCTTTTAAAAATATAATAACTAAGGATTATTTTAAAAGCAATTAAAAATAACTTTGATATTCTTAAATCTTAAATAATCATTAAGATATAATTAATATTTTATATATAAAAATCTATCGAAATGTAAAAAAAAATTATTTTTTTAGAATTAATTCATATTATTAATTTGATTTCAGTAATATTATCATGTAAAATATTTTACAGTTATCAAATATTATAAAAAATATTTTTAAATAAATATGATAGGAGAAATAATGTCAAAGAGGATCTATTCATTTTTAATTATTACTTTAGTTACAGTTTTATTAACTTTTTCAAGTTGTGATTTAGTACCGGGAACAACAAATACTACAGGAAATATTACTGGTAAAATAATATTTGAAAATAGTACTTCTCACGATGGTATAATAGTTTCTCTTGAGAGCAAAGAAGGTGATTTAACAAAGAATGTATCTAAAGTGATTTATGGAGAGTCTAAAGCTTATAATTCAAAAGCTATTGATTTTCAAACTATAACAGATTCTGATGGTTTTTATTCTTTTTCAAATATCCCAGAAGGTGAATATACTCTATATGCCTCTTCAAAAGATTCTTCAGAAAAAGCTGTATATACTTCTATCAATTTAAAAAAAGGAGAAACATTAAGTGTTTCAGATTTAAAGATTACAGCAATAGGGTCTATTGAAGGGCGTATAGTAATTGATAGTTCAGCAACTGGAAATATAGGATATGTTGTTTTTGTAGCAGGGACTTCTTTTATGGCAATTACTGATGATGAAGGTTTTTTTACAATCTCTGATATACCTTCTCTAAGAGATTATGATTTATTAGTTATGCGAGGTACAGATGTAATTAATTTAGAAAGTGTTTCTGTTTTAGAGGGAGAGATTACTTCTCTTGAGACAAAATACCTTGCTTCAACTTCTTTTCCGGCAATAGCATCAATGATATGGAAAGGTAATTTAGATGAACCACCTAAGTTTCCAAACCCTTATTGGGCCGATCATAATACTATAGATGGAAAATCATATATTTTTGATGGCGATAATTGGAATTTATTTATTGGTGATAATTTGCATGTTGTAACTTTTCAAAGTAATGGTGGCTCGAGAGTAAGTTCACAGCTTGTAAAAATGGGAGAAAAAGTATCACCTCCTTCTTCTCCTTCTAGAGATGGTTATTCATTTAGTTCTTGGTATTTTGATAGTGAATTATCTAGTCAATGGAATTTTAGTGAGGATATTGTTCTCGGTGATACAACAATTTATGCAAAATGGACTGCCAATAGTGATACGCCATATCTTGTTGAATATTATCAACAGAATATAATTGGAGATGATTATTCTAAATTAGAAAGCATTAAATATACTGGTCTTTCTGATTCAAGTGTAGCTGCACTTGTAAAGAGTTATATTGGATTTAGTGAAAATAGTTCAATATTAGATCGTATACCTGTTGGTGTGATAACTACAGATGGAAAATTAGTATTAAAACTTTATTATGATAGAAATCTGTATTCACTTTCTTTTGAAGAAAATAGTGGAAGTAGTGTTCTAGATCAGAGAGATATTCGTTATAATGCTCTCTCTTTTGCTCCTGAAAATCCAATAAGAGAGGGATATACTTTTGGAGGTTGGTATTTTGATAATGAATTTGAAAATTCTTGGGATTTTATAAACGATAGAATTATTAAAGATACAACGCTTTATGCTAAGTGGAATGCAAATAATGATACACCTTATAAGGTTGAACATTATAAACAAGAAGATATTGGCGATAACTATATTAAAATTGAAACTGAAAACCTTCAGGGTATTAGTGATTCATTAGTAAGTGCTATAGCTAAGAGCTATATAGGATTTAGTGAAAATAAGTTGAATTTAAATCGAATACAAAATGGAGTAATAAGTGTTGATGGTAATTTAGTATTAAAACTTTATTATGATTGGGATACATTTGATGTAACTTTTGAAGAACATTTGGGAAGTAATGTTGATGATCTTAGTAATATTCGATATGGAACTACAATAAATAAACCTATTAATCCAACAAGAAATGGATATACCTTTATGGGATGGTATAAAGAAGAAGCTTGTGAAAATTTATGGGATTTTTCCAAAGATATTATTTTTGAAGATACTAGTATTCATGCTGCTTGGATTGCTAAGGATGATATTATTTATACTGTTGAACACTATATCCAAGAATCTGATGGAGATGAATATATTAAACATGAGGTAGAAACTTATAGAGGTTCTACTGATACTATAGCAACAGCTGTTTTAAAAACCTATACAGGCTTTAATGAAAATACAACATCATTAGAGAGAATTCCAAGTGGAATTATATTAGCAGATGGTTCTCTTGTATTAAAACTTTATTATGATTGGAAAACTTTTAGTGTGGAATTTGATGAAAATGGGGGAAGTGATGTTCTAAATCCAATTGGAAAAGTAAGATATGGAACAAAAATAAGTATTCCTGAAGAACCAACAAAAAAAGGATATGATTTTGGAGGATGGTATTGTGATGAATCCCTTGAAACGCTATGGAATTTTGATGAGGATATAATTACTAAAGATACCTCTATTTATGCCAAATGGATTGCTCAAGAGCATACCTTATCATTTAATGCAGGTTATGGAGGAAGTGGTACTATGGATTCTATAACACTTAAAACAAATGAAGAAATTACATTGCCTGCAAATCTTTTTACTCAAGATAGTCATAGATTTGGAGGTTGGTATATTAGTTTAGAAGAATGGATTAAATATGGAGATAAATCTAAGTTTACTATGGGATTTGAGGATGTTACACTAACAGCTGGTTGGTATGAATACTCTTTAAGAGGAAAAGGTCCTTCTGGTGGTTATATTTTTTATGATGATGAAGCTGATGGAGTCGATAATATTCCAGATTATCGCTTTATTGAAGCTGCTCCTCAAGGATGGAACGGTACAAATGACCCTATAGCTGCTTGGGGTGTTTGGGGTGGTTCTTATATCGGAGGTACTTCAAGTTCAATTGGATCTTCTATTGTAAATACTGAGAGAATCGTTTCATCTCTTTCTGGCTCATATGCTGCGAATATTTGTTATTCTGCAACAATCAGTGGGTTTAGTGATTGGGTATTGCCATCAGTTGATGAATTGACTTTGATGAAAACTGTGTTGAAAGACAGTCGACTTGGAGGATTTAGTTATAATAGGTATTGGAGTTCTACAGAGCAAAATGCTGATTCTGCCTGGGTACATGATTTTTATTCTACAAAAGCAACTGATTTTAAGCATAATTCTTATAACTATAGCATTAGACCTGTTCGATATTTTAAATAATTATTTCTTTTGTATGAGTTTAAAAGTTATGAAATAATTGTGTTGGATAAACAAACTCTTGATAATATAAAAGTATAAGATTTTTTGTATAGTTGAATAAATAATTTGGTAAACCCTTTTTATATAGAGGGGTTTACTTTTTGTTATATTAACTTAAAAACAGTCTATATAAGAAATTATAGTAAAAAAATATTGAGAGCTAAAATAAGAGGTGCTATAATTAATTAAAATATAAATGATATATGTTAATAATTAAATAATATATAAAGGAATTCATATGAAGCAAAATGTAGCATCACTTTCCCCAAATCTTATTGATGAAAATTATAATTTTACAGTTAAACACCTTAAAAGTAATATTTTTCGTATAGGAATTAGAGAAAAAGATGGTGAATTTGTTTATTTATTGAATGAAGGTCCCATACCAAGAAAATTTGGAGTTACAACTGAATTTGTATATAATAAATCAGTAAAAGAAATATATGGTTCAGAAATGGATGCAATTATTAAACCTTATTTTATTAGAGCCTTTAAGGGTGAAGTCTGTAATTATGAAATGAATTTTGGAGATACTGTGTTTGAAACAATATTATCACCAGTTGAACACGATGGGAAAATAATTGAAATAGCTGGATCTAGTTTTGATATAACAGAAAAGCGAAATTATCAAAAGAAAATTGAGGAAATGAATGTAAAACTCAAAAAAGCTATTATGTTAGATTCTCTGACAAATCTTTATAATCGTAGAAAATTTGATATTGATTTAGAAAAGCAATTATCTATTGCAGGAAAGCAACAAGTTCCTTTTGTTATTATTATAGGCGATATTGATAATTTTAAAAAAATCAATGATGAATTTGGGCATTTAATAGGGGATACTGTATTAATTGAGATTAGTAATTTATTAAAACAAAATGTACCATCATCTAGTCTTTTAGCTAGATGGGGAGGTGAAGAGTTTTCTATATTATTACAAGAATCAGATATTAATGAGGCTCTACAATTTGTTGAACAATTATTAGAAAAAATAAGATTATACAACTTTTCTCAATCTATAAAATTAACTATGAGTTTTGGTCTTTCTATTTATAATGAAAATGATGATATTATAACAATAATAAATCGTGCAGATAAAGCTTTATATGAATCCAAAAATAAAGGGAAAAATACTTTTTCTCTTTGTAATTAGCCCAAGTGATATATTTTTACATCCTGTTCTAATATAATAATAAATCATCTTCAAATATATTTTTGTAATCAAATATTTAAACAAAGAAAATGAATTATCCTATCATGAATCATAAATTGTTATATAATTACCTAATTTCAAATAAAAGTGATAAGGTAATTATCAAAAGATTATTTTTTTTATATTATTGAAGTTATGAAAAGAATAATTGCTATACTTGTTTATTTAATTTTAATGGTATCTTTATTTGCTCAAGGAACGAAGGATTTTAATTATAATATGAATGCTAAAGAAAAAGTTATTTTAGATACTGATATGGTAGAAGGTTTTGATGATGGAGTTGCATTATTAATGCTTGAAAATGCAAAAAATATTGACCTTCTAGGTGTTTCTCTTGTTGCCGGTAATACAACAATGCCAAGAGCTTGTGCAACTGCTATTAAACAAATTGAAATAATAAAGTCTAATACAAAAATATATCTTGGAAGTAATCTGCCTTTAAGTGAAAATAGATATAATTATTCTTTTTTTGAAGAAGAAGAAAAATTTGGGAATAAAATTGCCTATTCTGGCTTTTTAAATATTTATAAAAATAAAAACATAGAATTAACAATAGAAAACGATCCTTTTGCATCTTATAAAAATGTTTATAAATATTTATATAATAAAGAATGTACATATGAAAATGTTTTTTCACATGAAAAAAGTGATAAAGATGGCATTAATAATGCTGTTGATTTTATTATTTCTCAAGTAAATAAATATCCTAATGAAATTACTATTTTAGCAATAGGCCCTTTAACAAATATTGCATTAGCTATCAAAAAAGATCCATCTTTTCCTTCTAAAGTAAAAAAGATTGTATATATGGGCGGTGCATTTTATGTAAAAGGTAATTCAACTAAAAATGCAGAATTTAATTGGTGGGTAGATCCTGAGGCTGCAAAAATAGCAATAAATTCAAAATGGGGCTATCAAGATACTATAACTTCTAATGAATATAATAATCAAATAATCTTTGGATTAGAAACAACTAATCATACAAAGAGAATGCCTCAAAATATATATGATAATATTTTAGAGAATACATATGATGAATTTAGAGAATTATTAATTAGAACTAATGGATTAGAATCCCCGAGGAATATATGGGATGTTTTTGCTGCAGCATATGTTATTAATCCAAGTTATGTTTTATCATGGAATAATCAAGATATATTTGAAGATAATAATGTGATTAGTGGGGTATATATAGATATAAACACAAATTTATCAAAAGAATATGCAAAAGCTTCAGTATTAGAAAATAATGAAAAAAATCCACTAAGTAAAAAGGCAGCAATTGCAAATTACATTGATGAAGATGTATTTTTTAATGAAATAGTATATCCATTATTAATTAATAAATAGTTTTAATTCTAAATAATAATATTTAAATAGGCTATTTCATTCAATAAATAGCCTATTTGTAAGATGTTTTACTATATTTTTCTTGAAGATAATTTGGTAAATAAGGAGACAAGTAAATCTTGTACTTCTTTATTATTTAATTTTGCAATATCACTTAAAGCCCTGTTAATATAAGTTTGAGATAATTTTTCAGATTTTTCGACACCACCTAAAGAAATAGCAAGCTTTACAACTTTTTTACTTTCTCTTTTTGATAAAGTTTTTTTCTGTTTTACTAACTCAAATAATTCTTTTTTCCCATCGTTATTATCAGCTTCAATTTTTAATGCTGCTATTAGTGGATAGGTTGGAATACCCATACGAACATCTTGTCCTATTTCTTTTCCTAATACAATTGCATCTCCAGTATAATCAAGTACGTCATCTTTTATTTGAAATGCAATGCCTAAACAATAACCAATTCTATGTAGTAAAAATTGTTGATATTTATCACTTTTTGTAACAGCTGCACCAGAATATGCACTTAATGCAAATAAGGAGGCAGTTTTGCCTCCTATTCTTCGAAGGTAATTTGATGATGAAATAAGAAAATTTCCTACCTCTGCATCTTGTGTTAATTCGCTTTCGCATAAGCGACTAAAAGAATTAGTAATAACACTTGCTTCAAGATCACCTTGTTGACCTTTAATTAAAGTCATTGCTCTAGATAATAAATAATCTCCAGCTATAACCGCTTTTTTTGGTCCAACTATTGAATTTAGAGTCGCAATTCCTCTTCTTGTTTTAGATCCATCAATAATATCATCATGAATCAAAGATGCAATGTGTATCATTTCTAAAACACTTGCTACCCTTAAAGCTTCTTCTTCTCTTTGTTTTTCTCCAAGTTTTGAACCAATAATAACAAGCGCGGGACGAATCATTTTCCCGCCACTTGAAACTCTTTCAATTAATAAGTCTTTTATAAAAGGATTGGATTTCTCAATTGAACTTAATATTAATGATTTAACTTGTTGAAGTTTTTCTTCAATCTCTGGTTCATCTTTCCAAAAATTACTCATATTAAGTTGTGATATCCTTATTTTTTTCCAATCGTCTCTTCATTTGTTTTCTTGTGAATTCTGGTTCATCCATAAAAATATATAGTTTTTTTACAAATGGAATTTTATTCCAAACTTTTTTAATCCATGGCATTACCCAATAATCTAGTCCAAAGGCTCTTCCAGCTCCTCCAATCATGACAATAGAAACTGCCATATACCAAAGGATTTCTTTGCCAGCCATTGCTCCTATTAAGAACATAAAGGATAACCCTAAAGAAACTACAGCGGCAGGAGCTGTAAAAATACCACCTATTAGGGCAAGACCAATTCCAACTTCTGCTAATGTAATCATTATTTGGAAGAAATATGGGGCAAGTGCAACTAAATTGTCATTCATCCATGTAAAGAGAGCAAGTGGTTCATTTAATAAAGGAGGAGCAAATTGTTTAACTGTTTCAACTACTTCAGTTCCAACTTGACTAACTGTATCAGAGGCTGCATACGATGCAGAACTAACAGCACTTGCTACTTCTGTTGCAGCTTCGCTTACAGCACCAGATGCCGCACTAACAGCATCTCCAACAGCTTCAGAGGATGAACTTCCCCAATAAACTTTAGAACCTGTAGAATCTGTTAGCCAACCTTCATTTATCTTTCCAATTCCTTCTATTAGCCACATGACTCCTAAATAAATTCTTAGAAATGCAAACCAATAACCTTGAGGTTTGTATGAAGCAAATCCTCCAATAAGAGAACGTCTTTCTTTTATATTTAATATCTCATGTTTTAAATAGCCCCAAGCACCATTTATTCCGCACACTCCTGCTTGGTAATACATGTTTACAAGGTGTTTTATTGCCATTGCAGGAAAACCAGATAAAGACATACCTGCTGTATGGGAGACAGCATATCTACCACCAATACTTACCATATATCCATGGAAATTTGATTTAAATGGTTCAACTTCTTTTACTTTTAGGCCAAATTCTTTTTTAATTGTATAAATAATTCCATCAGCAGCAGTAGCAGCAGTTTGTTCAGCAGCTTCAACAATTTGAGGTATAGGGCGATTGTCTTCCATAAACCAAACTCCATCCCCTGCTAAATAAACATTATCATAATCTGGAGATTTCATGAATTTGTCGACTTGTTTGCGTTGAACTCTACCGTCAGTTAAATCTAAATTATGAGCGAATGTTGTTCCTCTAATTCCACAAGTCCATATTAGAGTGTTTGTTTTAATAACTGTTCCATCTTTTAGTGTAAAAGAATTTTCATCTGCCTTTACTATTAGACTGTTTGTTCTTACTATAACACCTTTTTTCTTCATATAAGCTACAGCTTTATTTTTTGGTTTTTCAGGAAGCATTGTTAAAATACTCTTTAAAGCTTCAATGTTCATAAGAGTAACTTCATTGTAGTCAACACCAAACTGTTTGCAAAGAATTGGTAACCATTCAAGTAATTCTCCTGTAAGCTCAACACCTGTGAAACCGCCACCAGCAACAACAAAAGTAAGTTTGATTTTTCTCTCGTTTTCGTCACTTATGTAACTTGCTTCTCTAACTGTTTCTCTAATGTGATGTTTAATACGAATAACATCTTCTAAACTCCATAGAAAAAAAGCATTTTCTTTAATACCTGGAATATTAAAATCTGTAGATTCGGCTCCTGATGCAATGATAATTTGATCATAAGGGTAAGAATCTTTAGCTCCTTTTAAAATTTGTTCTTTAAAATCAATTGTTTGTATTTCATCTCTTACAACATTTACTCTTTTACCTGCAAAAATTCTATCAAATGAAATTTTTACAGAATCTTCATCAACTCTGTTTCCAGCTACTTCATGAAGTTCTGTCATTAAAATATGGTGTTTATTTCTATCGATTAGAGTAATTTCTACTCTATCTTTTAGTTTCTTAAGTTTTTTAGCTAGTCTTTTTGCTGCGTGAACACCAGCATATCCACCACCTAAAACTACAATTCTTTTTTTATCCACTTTCGGCTCCTTATCTTATTTATCATACTCTGAGCTACTGTATTATATTTTTATCTTATAACGTACATAAATCTAAAATAGCAAGTCTTTTTAAGAGTAGATAGTTGAATTTATTTGGAAAATCGATATATTATGATATATTCATATCATGAAACATATAAATAAATCAATTAAAATATTTTTAATTTCTGTTATATTTTTCACATTATTGACAAGTTGTGAAAAAAATAATGAAATAAGTGAAAAAGCAAAAGAATCTCAATCAAAATTACTATTAGGAACATCTTGTAAAATTACTATATATGATTATCCAAGTGATAATGCTTTTGAACAATCTTTCGATAGATTAGAAGAAATAGAGAATAAAATGTCTTTAAGAATTGATTCTAGTGAAGTCTCTCTAATAAATCAGAATTCAGGAATAAAACCTGTTATTGTTTCAGATGATACATTTGCGGTAATTAAAGAAGCTATTGAAGTTGCAAAAATCAGCAATGGTGCTTTTGATCCTACAATTGGGCCTTTAGTTTCAGCATGGAATATTGGATCTGATGAAGCAAGAATACCTTCTCAAGAAGAAATTGATTCTCTTTTACCTTTAATAGATTATAAAATGATTAAGCTTAATGAGAAAGAAAAAAGTGTTTATCTTGAAAAAAAGGGAATGATGATTGATTTAGGAGGAATAGCAAAAGGATATGGAGCTGATGAAGTTGAAAAAGTTCTTTCTTCTTTTGATATTGAAAAAGCTATAATTAATCTTGGTGGTAATGTTCTTACAATGGGAAGTCGAGTAGATGATACTAAGTGGAGAATTGGAATACAAAATCCAGAATCAGAGAGAGGGGGCTATGTTATGATAGTAAATCTTGAAGATCTTGCTCTAGTAACAAGTGGTCCTTATGAAAGGTTCTTGGTAGTCGATGGAGTTATGTATCATCATATTCTTGATACACAAACGGGATATCCAATTGAAACTACTTTATCAAGTGCAAGTATTATTGCAGATAATTCTTTTATTGCAGATGCTCTTAGTACAGCCATTTATTCATTGGGATTAGAAAAAGGATTAGAATTAATTAACTCTTTAGATAAAGTTGAAGCTGTTTTTATCGATGATAAAAATATTTATCTATCAAATGGTTTTAAAGAGAATTCAATTTCTTATTCAATTAGTGATGATTCTTTTAAGGTAATAGAGCAATAAAAGTAAACATGCTTTTAGCTTTATCACTAAAAATTAAAAGAAATAATATAATTACTGATATATGAAATATATGATATATGAAATCATTTTTATTTGCTAAACGAGTTTCAGTTTTCTCAATAGGATTATTTTTTGCATCTTCTTCAATTGAAATAAGCAATTGATCAATTGCGCCAATGAGAGGTGTCTTTTTTTCAATTTGATGCCATTTTGATGTAAGACAGTCAAAATAATAAAATTGAAGGGATAATAAAGCTCCTAGTTTGCCAGGAATTTGTGGTCTTGAGCTCATCATATAATGTGAAGTATAAATAAAACTTATTAGAAGAAGTGCTTTGTTTGCCCCAATTGTTAGAGCTCCTTGTGTTATTGGATATGAACCAATTGTAAATAAGACTAAACCATTAGGAGATAGAGTATTTGCAAAAGATACTGTAATAAGTAAAATTATATTTGGGAGAATACGAAATTTCCTACCACTATTTATTGCCAATATTATAATAAAAACAGTCATAAGAAATCTTGAAACTAAAGATTTTGAAAGAATAATTGATACTATTATTATTGCTCCACTAATAATTCTTAATGTTGAGTATTTCATACAGCTTTATCCTTTAGTTGATTATACCATTTACTTTTCTCAACAAACTCATTAGCAAATATTCCAAGTACTATGCTGCTAAGTAATCCAGAGAATAAAAATAGAGGGGCAATAACATAAGTTGCTTCTTCAAATAAAATAATTCTACTTATAAATAGTTGGCTAATAGTACTTGCAAAAGCCCCTGATAAACTAATACCAATTCTACTTACTTTTTCTTTAAATATTTTGTATGTTATTAGCATAATAAGTGCACTTGAAAAACTACCAGCTAGAGAGAAAAGTATAATATAACTAAAAATAGTTCCACTTATTAAACCTTGACCTAATACTTTTAATATAAGTAATAAAAAATATTCTCTATTACTAAAAACTCCCAATGCTATAATAAGTGGAATATTTGCAATACCTAAACGTAAAAAAGGAATTGGTTTTGGAATCATATATTCAATTGTTGAAAGAAATAGAGCACATGCTGCAAAAAGTGCAACAAGATCAATTCTATCTTTAGAATGAGACATCATCAATTTCCTCCCCTTGAGAATTTTCATCCTTACCTTTTATCAAAACAAATACATCGTTTGGAAGACATGATAACCATTGTCCTGGTTTTTCTATCCATCCTGATAATACGCATATTTGATTTTTACAATCCGAAGAATGAATATGCACTTTATTATTCGAAATTTCTACAATAGTGTTTCCAACAGGTCCTTCAAAAGTAGCGAATGTATCGACACTTAAATCATATACAAATTCTTTATCCCCACTTGTTATATGAACTTCTGGTTTTCCGGAAACATTTGTATATAGCCTAAAACTAAGAGAACTTACTGTGAGAAATAAGAGAAATATAATTATATCAATAAGCGTAATTTTTTTCATAAATAAATGTTATCAGTTTAGTTATTTTATGTCAAAAGAAATAGTTATGATAGATAAGTATTATTTACCTCTTGAAAAACTATAAAACTCATAATATAATTTAATTCATATTTAATAACTAGGAGTTATAAATGAAAAAGAATAATAAACTTTCCTATATGCTATTATTAATTGTTATAATGATAGCAACTTTAGCTAGTTGCCAAAAAAAGGCAGAACCTACAACAACAGCGACAGCTGAAAAAGAAGTCGTTAAAGAGGTTGTTCAAGAAGAAAAAGGTATTTCATATCAAGATGGAATATATTTTGCTAGTGAAGATAGTTTTGCTTCAAACGGTTGGAAATATGTTGTTACTCTAACTGTAGAAAATGGTAAAATTGTTAAAGCTGATTGGGATGGAGTAAATGTAAGTGCTGGTCCATCTAAAAAAGCAGTTGATGCAGCCGGTAAATATAACATGGTAAAATTTGGTGGGGCACAAGCTGAATGGTCAGCTCAAGCTGCAAAAGCTGAACAATACTTAATTGATAATCAAGATCCATCAAAAATTGCTTATAGTGATGACAAAGGTCATACAGATGATATATCTGGTGTAAGTATTCATGTTGTTGAATTCTTTGACTTAGCTCAAAAAGCTTTGGATAATGGTCCAGTTGAAAAAGGAATGTATGAAGATGGTGCATATTTCATGGCTGCTTCAGAATTCGCAGGATCAGGATGGAAAAGTTATGTTTCTTTAACCGTAATTAATGGTAATATTGTTGGAGCAAATTGGTCTGCAGTTAATAAAATGGGTCAAGATAAAAAACAATATGATGCAGCTGGTAAATATAACATGGTACAATTTGGTGGAGCTCAAGCTGAATGGTCAGAACAAGCTACAAAAGCTGAACAATATTTAATTTCATTACAAGATCCTGCAAAAGTTGAATACAGTGATGATGAAGGCCATACAGATGCAATTAGCGGTGTATCAATTCATATAAACGATTTTATTTCTTTAGCAGCAGGAGCTTTAGAAGCTGGTCCTCAATCAATTGGTCCATATAAAGATGGTTCATATTATGCTTCAAAAGATGAATTTGCTAATGGATGGAAAGAATATGTTACATTATTAGTAAAAAATGGAAATATTGTTGATGTTTATTGGTCTGCACTTAATGAAGCTGGTGACGATAAAAAAGTGTTTGACATGGAAGGAAACTATAACATGGTAAAATTTGGTGGAGCTCAAGCTGAATGGTATGAACAAGCTCAAAAAGCAGAACAACACCTTATTCAAACTCAAGATTTAAGTGCAATTTCATATATAGATGATGATGGTCATACAGATGATATTGCTGGTGTTTCTATTCATGTTGATTCATTATATGGATTAGCTGAAACTGCATTAAATAATGGAGTTGTAACTATAGAATAAATAGTTAGTAATAATTCAAAATAAAAGGCCTTTATTTTAAATAAGGGCCTTTTATAATTAAAAAGATTTATATAAAAGAAATAATGAAGCAGATAAATATTATAATACTATAATAAAAATGAACTTTTGTTGTGTTTTGGATTCCTAAATTTTTAGCATTTTTAACATTATCAATTGCTCTAATAGCGTATGGTAGAGTAATAAAACTTATAATTGAATATATTGGGAATAATCCTAGAATAATATAAAGAATAGTTAATACATAAACTCCAATCATTAAAGAAATAAATAGAAATTTACTAGGCTTTGCTCCAATGCGAACAGTCATTGTTCCCATAGCAAATTTTTGATCTCTTAGATAATCTCTCATTTCATTACTAATCATTAAAGCTGGAATTAATAGAGAAGTAGGTAAACTAAGAAGTATAGGAGTAAAAGAGAAAGAAGCTGCTATTGCATAATAAGCTCCTAAACTCATAAGAGGTCCCATTAAAATAAATGATAAGGGAACGCCAAGTCCTTTTCTTTTGTAAACAAAAGGCTCTCCAGTATATGCATAAGATCCTATTACACCTATTAAGCCGATAACTAACATCCATATATTAGTTCTATATATAAGATATAACCCTATAAGACATGCTAAAAGTAAAGCTGCTATACCTGAAAGAAAAACAAATACATCAAAATAGGTTCGTTTCATGTTTAAAAATTTTATTGTTTTTGTATCTTGATTAGGATATTTAAAACTACCTTCAAAAAAATCGTTAATCAAATTAGCACCAGCTTGAGATGCAAGTCCTGCGATTGTGATAATAGTAACAAGGAAGATCATATAATACATGTTGTTTTCTTTGAAATATCCATCAATGTATGAAGCGATAATGCCATATGTTGTTGATGCAAAAGCAAGAGAAAGAGAAAATACTCTTAAAGCTATCCAGTAATTTTTTATATGTGATTTTATATTTTTCATATTTTATAATGTTTGATCCTTTATTTATTCTTTTTTTAATTCTTTTTAGCATTGCTTAACTTTAAAATCAAGTATTACTATGCAATAAAAAAATGCACAATTTTTTAAAATATGCTTTATGAATACTAGCTATTTATTATAGAATTAAAAAGATTAAAATTTAATTTATAATAGGTTTAATTATATAAAGGAATTATATTTTCTTAATTTTATATAGTTTAACTTATTAAAAAGGATATAAAATGAAAAACAAAATCATAATAACAATATTATTAATTGCCTCTTTTTTATCAATTAGTTGCTCTAAAGAAGAGACAAAATCTTTAAAAATTGGATTAATGCCTGCAGTAGATATAGCTCCAATATTATTAGCTGAAAAAAATGGTTATTTTAAAGAATTAGACTTAGATGTTGAAATACAGATATTTACAAATGCTCAAAACAGACAAACAGCGTTACAAACAAATGAGATTGATGGAGCTATGACAGATATTGTAGCTTTAATAACTAACAATGCAGAAGGTTTTGGTTTAAAAGGAGTTTTATCAACTGATGGGATGTTCCCTCTTCTTGTTAATCCAAAGTTTATCGATGAAAAGGATATTAAAGTTGGAATGATGGAAATAAGCGTTTCAAATTACCTTGTAGAACAATATCTTAATGATGAATATAATTATAAAAAAGTCTATATCAATGCTATACCAACTCGTTTAGAAGCTATTGCAACAGGAGATATTCAAAGAGGATTAATCCCTGAACCAGTTGCATCAATTGGTGAAATGAATGGACTAGTTAAACTTGTTTATGATGGTATTCCAAAAGAAAGTTTAGACATAATGGCATTTACTGATAAAGCTATTAATGATAAATCTAAATCAATACAGTTGTTTGTTGAAGGTTATGCAAAAGCTGTTAGAGAAATTCAAAAAGATTCATCATTAGCAAGAGATATTCTTATAGAAAGCATTAATAATTTTCCTCCACAAATAAAAGAATCAATCACTCTCCCAATTTATAATAATCCATCTCTTCCTTCTGATAAGTTTGTTGAAGAACTAATAGATTGGACAAGTAGTTTAGTAGGAAAGGACTATGAAATAGAAACTGATGATATTTTAGATCGAAGGTTTATAAAATAATGATAAATATTGAGAATGCTTCTTTTAATTATGGTTCAATCGAAGTTTTTAAAAATTTAAATATCAAAATTGAACAAAATACAAATATAAGTATTGTTGGTCACAGTGGTTGTGGCAAAACAAGTCTACTTTATTGTATAAAAGGGTTAAGAGAGCTATCTCAAGGATTTATTAATTTTGAAGATATTAATCAAGAAGATATTGGTATTTTATTTCAAGAAGATAGACTTCTTCCTTTTAAGAATGTTAGAGATAATATTTTATTAGGGTTAGATAAGCAACTTAATGTAGATAAATATATAGAAATGGTAGGCTTACAAGGTCATTCAAATAAATATCCTTCTCAATTGAGCGGTGGAGAGAGGCAACGATGTGCATTAGCTAGAGCAATAGTGAGAGAACCAAAAGTATTACTTCTCGATGAACCAACAGCTAGTTTAGATGAATTAACAAAAGAATCTCTTCAAGATAATCTTCTAAAATTATCTAAAGAATTAAAAATGAGTTTAATTCTTGTTACTCATCATATTGAAGAAGCTGTATACATGGGAGATAAGGTAATAATATTTTCTAAAAAAATAAAAGAAATAGATACTTTATGTAATAATAGAATAGATGATAAATATTTCACAAATGTTAAAAAAGTTAGACTTGCAATAAAAGGTGATAAATATGAGTAAAGGTTATTTTATTAAAGGATCATTAATTTTATTAATACCTTGGTATTTATTATCTTTTTCTTTAGATATTCCTATTATTCCATATCCTCATTTAGTTTTTAAAGAAGTGATAATAGAATTACTTAGATTTCAAATCCTTATTCATCTATTTGTCAGTTTATATAGAGTTATAACAGGTATTTTATTAGCATTATTAATTGCTATACCATTGGGAATAATAATGGGTTTAAAAAATAAAACAAATAAATTATTAACTCCAATTATTTATCTTTTTCAACCTATTCCCAAAATTGCATTATTACCAATCTTTCTTGTATTATTTGGTATTGGAGATTTGAGTAAAATTCTGATTGTTTCAATGGTTATTTTCTTTCCATCAGTACTTATGATAAAAGATAGTGTATCTGAGATTAATTATCATTATTTAGAATTATCAAAAGCATATCATTTGAGTAAAAAACAAGTATTAGTTGATATCATATTACCAAGTATTCTTCCAAGTATATTCTCTACTTTAAGAATTTCTGTTGGTATTAGCTTATCTGTGTTATTTTTTAGTGAAAACTTTGCAACAGAATATGGTATTGGCTACTATATTATGAACAGTTGGATAATGGTTAATTACCTCCAGATGTACACAGGTATTGTATTTATTAGCCTTCTCGGTATTTCATTATATAAATCTATTGAAATTCTTGAAAAGAAAATGATGCCATGGAAATATTCTATTTTAAATAATAATAAATAAAGAAATATATTATTTGAAGAAATTAAATTTTAATAAAGCATACTTTATTTCTTCCTTCTGCTTTAGCTCTATATAATGCCTTATCTGCTCTTGATAAAGTGATATCGATAGTGATATCAGTATCTAATAATTCTGAAATTCCTATGCTGACACTTGTTTTTACAATATTTTTTTTCTTGTCTTGATAAGAAATATTTTCAATACTTTTTCGAATGTTATTTGCTGTAATTAAAGCTTTCTCTATGGATGTTTCAGGAAGAATGATTGCAAACTCTTCTCCTCCTATTCTTGCTGCAATATCATTTTTTTGAATATTATCTTTAATAGATTTTGCCGTAAGTTTGAGAATTTCATCACCAGTACTATGTCCAAAATTATCATTGATTAATTTAAATTTATCTAAATCAATCATAAGAAGTGAATAATTTTTTCTCTTTAGATTTCTATATGAATGTATTGTATTTCCTTCTTCAAAAAAAGCTCTTCTATTATAAAGATTTGTAAGAGCATCTGTTCTAGATTGTTTTGCTGCTTTATTATAAAGTTTGTTGAGTTCTTGAGTTCTTTCATTTACCATATTTTCTAATCTAATATTTTCATTTTTGATATGTTCTTTTGCTCTAGATAATTTTCTATTGCTAGTGATTAGGAGTATCAATAAAAAGATTAAAACAACAAAAAAGCTTAAGAAAATATATATCTCGGTTGTATATAATTCATAAAAGGTTGGACTTTTATGTAGTAGAAAAGAATCTTCGTGTATTTTATTTTTATATCCATATTTCTCTACAAGATCCCAATTATAATAGTAATCAAATCCATTACTAATAGTATCACGAGGGTGTTTTGCTATTAATTGTGCTGCAGCAACACCAAGTAATTTAGGATCTGAAACATAACCTCCAACAATTCCACTATCAAGGAGTAGTGCTGAGGTTCCAAAAATTGGTACTTTAGTGTGATTATAAATAGCTTGTAATACTTTTAAAGGTATTAGATGGTTTCCATTTTCATCAGTTTTAGCTATTGGAGTAAAGAAAATAATACTTTTTTCAGGTAAATTAGACACTTTATCAATAAGTTCTTCATAATCCAAATCACTAAGACTTGTAAAAGGAATATTTGCCTTTTCTACAGTTTCTTCTATTGCCCTAAGAATTCTTACTCTGCTAGGAATAGCAGAGTCTCCAATAATATAAATATGCTTTGGATTTGCAACTTTTTGAATTTCTTCAATAGTTTTTGTATAATCACCACTAAGGTTAATTAAATCCATCTCCCCAGTGTTTTCAACATGTGATTCAATAGATATTTTTTTTGCCCTGGGAAATAAGTCATTATATTTAATAAATAGTTCTGTAGCTGCATTGCCTGTTAGTACACAAATATCTGGTGGTGCTTGTTTATATTTTTCAGATAAAAAATCATAGTAAATTTTATTTTGTAAGTTATTAGGGAAACGAGAAATATCCAAATGTTCTTCATAAAGAGAATATGGAATATTTAAAGTATTTAATTGTTCTTCTAATCCTACTTTGATGTTAGATGTCCAAGGTAAATCTATCATTCCAGAACCCACGAATAGAATATCTAATGCAAATAAAGAGTTTGAAAAAAGTAAAATCAATATTAATGTTAAGTGAATACTTAATTTTCGTATTTTCATATCCATATTATAACTAATCAATGAATCTATAGCAAATAAATTATAGAAATAAGAAAAATAAAGAAGCATTAAAAAATATTAAAATGTATGTTTACCGATTGACATAAGTGGAAAATATGATATTATTAAAACATGTTTGGCTATTAGTGTAAAGAAGAGGAAATTTTTTTTATTGCAATATACTAACCGGTTGACATATAAAAGAAAAAGGAGAACAAAAGAAAACTAACACTTCCATTATCAAACTATAAGTTAATTTAAACTTATAGAGCAAAGTATGGTGTTATTATTGCTGATAGAGTATTAATTGTATTAACAATATTAATTAGTATTAAAAAGAAAGATTATATTAAAGATAGTGTATTTTAAGGAGAAATAAAATACGGGCCATAATTAATAGAAGACAAAATTTTTTTGCAATAGAGATTTTTCTCTATTGCATTATTTCTTTTTTAAAGAATTATGATAATAAAATGTTTCTATTAGTATATATATAATATATATAAATATAATAGGTTTTTATAACCTTATGCCTCTTTTGCATTTATAAAAAAACAATGGTAAAATATTAATAATAGGATAAAAGGATAATTATATGGCTACAATAAAAGACATTGCAAAAAAATCTGGATTAGCAGTAGGAACTGTATCTAGAATATTGAACAACAGAGGCTATATAAGTGAGAAAAGTAAACAAAAAGTTGAACAAGCTATGAAAGAATTGAATTATCAACCAAACATTATTGCCCAAAATCTTTCTAAAGCAAATAGTAATTTAATTGGAGTAATTGTTCCAAATATCGAACATCCTTATTTCTCTTCTTTAGTTGGTGAAATAGAAAAACAATTTAGATTAAAAGGCTTTCAAACTGTAGTAATGATTTCCTATGAAGATGAAACAAATGAGAAAGAGCTAATTATTCAATGTAGAAAAAATAGAGTATTTGCAATTGTATTATGTAGTGGAAATGTTTTATCAAAGAGTTTTGAAACTAACAATATCCCTGTAATTACAATTGAGAGATATCATACAAGTTGTATATCTTCAATAATTTGTGACAATTATCAAGGTGGAGTATTAGCGACAAAGCATTTAATTGATAAAGGTTGCAAGAATTTGTTATGCATTAGTGGCCAAGGAAAAATCAATATGCCTGCTGATTTACGTGTACTTGGATTTAGAGAAACTGCTATAGAAAAAGGTGTAAATTATAATATAGAGATTGCTGAATACAATAAGTTTCAACACATGGATTATGCTGATTTATTTGAAGAGATTTTTAAAGAACATAATACAATTGATGGAATCTTCTGTACTTCAGATGTACAAGCAGTTCAATTTGTATCATTTCTATTAAGAAATGACATTAGTGTTCCAAATAAAGTAAAAGTGATTGGCTTTGATGATACTTATGTGTGTGAATGGGGTAATCCTAAAATTAGTTCAATTAGACAGCCTTTACAGTTGATGGTTAAGTCTGTGATAAAATGCCTTGAAGATTATAAGATGGGTGAAAAGGTTGAACCTATTATTAAATTTCCTGTTCAACTTATTGAAAGAGAAAGTTCAAAATTACTTTAGATATAATTTAATATCGAATAAATATATAATAAATTTACCACTTAAAATGAGGAATAAAAATGTCATTTGATAAAAAAAATAATTATTATAAACAAGAGATAAATGAAATATTTTTTAATTTATATGGAAGAAATGATATATATAATGAATTAGAAAATATTTTAATTAAGAGATATAATGAAAGAAGTGATTCTTTAAAAAAATTAGATAAACAAAGATCAAAAAATCCTAATTGGTATATTGAAAAAGAAATGCTAGGTATTACTATGTATACTGATTTATTTGCTGAAAATTTAAATGGATTGATTAAAAAGATTCCTTATTTAAAAGAAATTGGAATAACATATTTACATTTAATGCCTATATTAAAAATGCCTAAAGATAATAATGATGGAGGATATGCACTTGATAGCTTAGATACTGTTGATCCTAAATTTGGAACAAATGAAGATTTAAAACATCTTTGTAATGAACTTAGAAATAATGGAATAAGCTTATGTTTAGATTTTGTATTAAATCATACATCTTCCACACATCCCTGGGCTTTAAAAGCAAAAGAAGGAGATGAAGAAGCTCAATCAAGATATTTCTTTTATCCAGATAGAAATATACCAGATTATTATGATTCAATTGTTCCTGATGTTTTTCCTTCTACAGCTCCTGGTAATTTTACTTATGTAGAAGAAATAAATAAGTGGGTGTTAACTTCTTTTTATCCTTTTCAATGGGACTTAAATTTTTCTAACCCAAATGTTTTGTTTGATGTAATTGATAGTATGTTAATTTTAGCAAATCTAGGAAATGAAATATTTAGATTAGATGCTGTTCCATATATTTGGAAAAAACTTGGAACTAAATGTAGAAATCTAGAGGAAGTTCATAAAATTATTCGATTAATACATATTGTGATGGATATTGTTTGTCCTTCCATTGTTTTAAAGGGTGAAGTTGTAATGGCTCCAAGTGAATTAGCAGCATATTTTGGAACTGAAGAAAAACCTGAATGTCATCTATTATATAATGCAGCTATTATGGCTAACTTATGGGATAGTTTAGTCTCTCAAGATACTAAATTATTAGTTGAACAACTTAATAAAATTATGTCTCTTCCATCTCATTGTCATTTTGTAAATTATATTAGATGTCATGATGATATAGGATGGGCTTTAGATGATGAAGCTCAATATAGAATGGGGCAAAATCCTATTGAGCATAAACAGTTTGTCTATAATTTTTTAAGTGGAGATTTCCCATATTCATATAGTAAAGGAGAATTGTATAATTATGATCCAATCACTAAAGATGCAAGAAGTTGTGGAACAACTGCTAGTTTTTGCGGGATTGAAAAAGCTTTAGAAAATAATAATCCCTTAGAAATGGAAAAAGCTATAAAGCGTGATTTATTAATGCATGCAATGATGTATAGCTTAGAAGGCTTTCCTTTGTTATCAAGTGGAGATGAGATAGCACAGTTAAATGATTATTCATATAAAAGAGATGCTCTAAGAGTTGAAGATCAAAGAAATTTACATAGATCAAAATTTGATGAAGAAAAAGCCAAATTGAGGAAAGTAAAAGGCACATATCAAAATGCGATATTTGAAAGTCTAAAGGAACTTAAAAATATTAAAAGTAATGAAAAGTGTTTTGATAAAGATGCAAATGTTTCAACATGGGATTCCCATAACGATAAGGTTTTAATAATAAGGAGAACTTATGAAAATGAAGAACTTCTTTGCATTTCTTCTTTGAGTGATAGCAATGAAAAATTCTTTACAAATAATCTAGTAGGAGATTATGTTGATTATTTTACAAATGAAAGATTAACTCCTGGTTGGGGGTATACAATTAAATCTCATCAATATATTTGGGCAAAAAAACTTTGTAAATAATTTAAAATTAATGGGCAATAAACAATTTAAATGTTTATTGCCTTAAATTTAATTATTTAGTTCTTCTTCTAAGTCAAAAAGTGGAGTATCAGATTCTTTTTCAACTAATTCTCCAATAGATACATTTCCTAAATCTCTATAAATATATAGATTATCAAGATATTCAATTGCAACTCTTATTTTTGATCTTAGTAAATATCCGCTATTATTACTTTTATTTAATATTTCTGTGACATCGACTTCAGGTTCCCAGTTGTAAGCTTTACCATGGTAATAAATTATTTTTTTTAAAATATCTTTTATTTCCTCAGAATTTAAAGGTTTAAGTTGTTCAGCTGATTCAATAGCTTCTAAAACTCTAACAAAAGGGTCTATGTTTTCTGGAAAATATTTATCAATTCCTTCATATTCTTTTTTGCTATCAATTACATCAGCTGTATAAGAAGAGGTAATAGCAAAAAGAGTATAAGTTGATTCTAATTTTGAATCAGGAAAAAGAAATTTTTCCATTTGTTTATATGAATATAATCTTGTTTTCTTTCCTAATCGACCAACTAGTTCTGTTTCATCAAACATTATTAACCAACCATTATATCCTAATTCTTTAAATAATTTGCTTAAAAAATAAAAATAATCTTCAAAATGACGAGTTTTATAGAAATTTTCTTTGAATTTAATTCTTTCATTAAATATTCTTTTATAAATTTGTTTTACCTTAGTATTTGGTATAACATCTCCTTCTAAATCAGATTGTAGTAAATATTTTTCTTCTAAACTATCAGTAGATACAAATGATTTTAGAACATAAAATAATTTGTCTCTCTCTAATTCAGATAAACAATAGAGAAGAAGATCACTTGTAATTTTAGAATTTAGAGTTAATTTGTCTAATTCTTGAATAAAGCCTGGTTGTTCTCTATTAGGTAGATATGTGTTGTTTACTAGTTTTTGATAAAGTAGAAATAACTTATTAAAAGGAGTTTCTTTGCTTAATGAAATCATAGAAACAACCATGTTATTAGCATTTGCAATTTCAAAAACAGTGTTTAACATGTGAGTTTTACCTTCACCATATTTACCACTAATTATTCTTGAGTTTGAATTATTAGTTTCTGTAACTTCAATTAATTCTTTTTCAATTTTTTCGAGTAAATCTGCACGTGAATCATTAAAACATTTACCTACAGTTCTTGAAGGAATTCCTGAGCGTAAAGCTTCGATAATATGTCTTGCTTCAAAATCAAAATTCATTTAGTTTTCCTCCATATTAGTAATGCCTAAAGTAGCATTTTTAACAAGAATTGGAATTGATATACCTCCAAGTTTTGATTTTTCAATTAGCTTTTTTGCGTATTCTTCATCAATTATTTTAGGTTCGATTTCATTATTTATAATTTGACTTGAGAATTCCTTAGACATATTAACTAAAACCTCTGGGGTATATACTTGTCTTGCAACATCGTCCATATTGATAATATCTCCAAAATTATTGATTCTATCATTCCAAACTTCATTTTGGATTCTCATCCAAAGTGCTTGATATGATTTCATGCCCATTTTTTCATTATCAATGAGTTGATTAGAACAACCAAAAATAAACATAATATTTTTGAAATTATCTATGTCATCAATTAGTTCTCTGATACTTTCATAAGTATCTTCTCTTTTCATCTTAGTATAATGTAAAGGTGCAAGACTTGATCTATCAACAAGGATTTCTAAATCATCAATGGTTACAATAAGTCCGGCATAACCACTTACTCTAACTAATTCAGATAATGATTGTAACATTGTTCTTGCATTAAATTTAGTAATTCTTGCAGGAGACATTCCAAGAGGTCTAAGAGATGTAATTCGAAAACCTTTTTCATTATAAAGCCAATTAAAAATTAATTCTTTACTTGAATCTTCAAGAGGGGGTTGACCTAAGACTCCTCCACATAAAAGAGAACAAGCTAAAGCAAAATTAATGTTCATTTTAGGATTATCTTTAAATAATACACGAAGTTGATTTCTTATTTCACCTCTTTCAATAGCATCATTTTTTCCTAAAGAGGCTAAGTAATCAATAAAATTTTCACCATCATTTATTTGATTATAATCATAACCTAATTCTGTGATGATTTTTTTTGCGCATTTTTCCATTAATGAATTTAAATTACATTGTCTCAGTATTTCTAAGAAAATAAATTTAAAATCATTTAACCAAACTTCATTTGCGGAAAAAGAAACGCTAAGGTATCCATTATTCTTTGCAACTTCATTAAATTGGTTCATTAAATAAGATTTACCACTACCTTTACTACCAGTGACAAATTTAATTTTACTTCCGCCTTCTTTAATATATTCTTTTAAATAATGTTTTTCCCAAAAATCATTTATAAATTCAACGCCACTAGTCATATTATGTCTATTTTGAATAAATAAAGAGTTATAGCCTTCATAGTTTCTTTCGATTTCCATTATAAAATCCACCTTTAAATTTTTAACTTAAATATAACTTCTTTTTTTATTTATAGAACATTACCGTGGAAAAGAATTCTTCAATACCTGCATCATTTAATACTCTAATAGCTTTCTTTTCGTTTCTACTAGATCCTAATTGAATTTTTCTACCATCTTTTATTATTACTTCTCCAGCTCTTCTTAGACGTGCTATATCAAAAGCAAATGCTTGCTTATTGTAATCAGATTTGAATCTACCCATTGGTACTAAAAGTTTATATAAGTCTAAAAGATAAACATCTGCTTGAGGATTTTTATTATGAATTATCAAATATTGATCATAACAATTTGCTAATTCTGTTGCAAATTTTACAGCATTAAATGATGCTTTATTAAGTTTAGTTTGCATATCTTTAACTTTATTTATGAAAAATGAAGGTCTTAAATATGAAGCTTTCTTTCTATCTATATAAATGTCTTGATTTTCGCTATCAATTCTAACTTTAAAAGGGAACATTTCATAAATAGGGAAAGTCCCTTGTATATCAACTTTAGCTTGCTTTCCATACTCAAGCATTTGATTTGTCCATTCTCCACTCTCAATATATTCTTGAGAATCGAAAGATTCAATTAATTCTTCTAATTGTTTTGTAGATTCTTCTATAAGAATATTATTATTTTTTATATTATCAAAATCTTGTTTAACTAGTTTTATATCACCTTCGCTAATATGTTTTGATAAAGCTCTTTGAAAACGATTGTAAGCTTTAATACTATCTTTATTTATTTTTTCAATTTCTGTATATTTTTGAAAAAAATCTTCATAATTCATGGATTAATTCTCCTTTTGTAAATATAAAATTATAAGAGATTATTAATTTTATAGGTTAATCTTATTTTAGTAAACTTTTTATTTTATTGTATAAATAAAAAAAATGTAATATCGATTTTTATACTATACGAATATTATAACCATGTAAAGTAATAATGTTTTGAAGAAAAAATAATATAATTTTATACATGGAAAAAAGATAAATACTTATTGAAATATTAATTTAAACAATTTGTGCTATTAAAAATTATAGATATTCAAAATAACAAAACACTAATATAATTTACTATACAAATAAAATTATACAATTTATAATCATGTGTACATATGATAAAAATTCCAACTAATATTAAGCTTTATGAATGGCAAAAACAATGCATTAATCAATGGTTTTCAATTAATTGCAGAGGTATTGCACAAGTAGCTACTGGAGGAGGGAAAACCTTCATGGCTATTTTTTCAGCATTAAAGTTATTAAATAATACTCCTAATCTTAAAGTTAAAATAATTGTTCCTAAAACTTTTCTTGTTCAGCAATGGAAGAATTGTTTGATAAATGATTTTTGTATTGATAAAAATGAAATTGGATGTTTTTATGGAAGAGAAAAATGTTTTGAATCAAAATTATTTATGATTTATGTTATTAATTCCGCAAGATATACTTTATCAAAAATAATTTTAGATGAACAAAATGAAGGACATCCTCATCTTCTTATATTAGATGAATGTCATCATTATTCAAGCAATGAAAATTTTAAAATCTTTGAATTCTTAAATAATGCAAATTATGATAAAGAGCAATATTTTAGTTTAGGGTTATCAGCCACACCTAAAACAATAACATCTAGCATTACAATTGAAAAAACAATTGGTCCAATATTTTTTAATTATTCTATTTTAAAAGCTATGAAAGATAATATAATCAATGAATGCGTCATATATAACATAAAACTTAATTTTACAGACGATGAAGCATTAGAATATGATGAAGTTTCACAACAATTATCAAGATTAATATCAATACTTAATTCAAAGTATCCAACTATTAAACATTCAAATATGAATCTTGATCAATTTATTGTATTTCTAAATAAAATAATAAGAAGAGGAGAAGAAGAATTATGTGCAATTGCTTTATCAATTTTGCAAAAAATGAGGGAAAGGCAAGATATATTATATAATGCTAAATCAAGACTTCTTGCTGTATCAAATTTAATAGATTTATTATTTGATACAAAAAAAATAATGATTTTTACTGAAAGAATTATACAAGTTGATGCACTGTATTTACAACTTAATAAAAAATATAAAGGAAAGATATCAAAATACCATAGTAATATGGAAGAATATGAAAAACAACTTTCTCTTGAATCATATCGAATAGGATCTTCTAAAATCTTATTAACATGTAAAGCTCTTGATGAAGGATTGAATATTCCCTCTTCTGATATTGGAATAATATTGTCAGGGAATGCTCAAGAAAGGCAAAGAATTCAACGCCTTGGAAGAATTTTAAGGAAAGTAGATGGTAAATCACAATCAAGTTTATTTTATTGTTATCTAGGAAATACAGTTGAAAAAAATAAACTTTTGAATGAGCCTCTAGAAGAAAAAAAAGAATTTAATTTGACTTTTAATAATATAAATGGAGAAATAACCTTTCCTTATTATGAAAAACTTTCTCAAATAATTCTTAATGAAATTAAACTTAAAGACAAAAATTTAGTTCCTTTATTTTCAAAATATCTTAATGAAGGAATGTTCAATAATGATTGGCTTGAATCGATAGATAGTATTAATAGAAATATTAAAAATGCAAAAAATCTTGATAGAAAAAATTATTGGTTTTGCATGAAAAAAATAAATATTCTTAGAAACAATCTAATAAATTATTAAAATAGCTAAGATAAATATATGTTTTAATATGTTTTACAATTAATTTTTTAACATCTTTTTAAATAATTTACTAATTACGATTTTAAATTATTTTGAATTATTTGCAAGTGAATATGAGAAATAGAATAATGCAACCATATCTTGTAAGTCCAATTCTTCTAAATTAAATTCATTTATTTTTAATAATCCTTTTCTTATATGTATTAGTTTGTTGTCTTTGAAATTCTTACAACTATTTAATAATTGCAAACTAAAATCTTTTAACATAATTTTATCATACTCAAAGAAAGCTTTTAATATTTCATCATAATGATTAAATATAATATCTACATCTTGAGCATCTGTTAAGAAATCTTCAATAACTGATTTATAATCTCCTAAATTAATTCGTCCATAGATATTCGATAAAACAGGAGATCCAAGATGTAAAAATGAAGCTAAAACTGCATATCTTGTTTGTCGATAAGTGGAACCTCTTTTTTGAGAAACAGATGCGAAGAAATTTTCAAAAAATAATCCTTCTTTATCTAAATTTTTCTTTGCAATTAAATAATCTACTTCTTCATCAATATGGGCAGCTTTAAGAGATAAATCCATAATAGTTGGTAATAAAGAATTATCTTTTGTAATCATTGATAAACTTTTTGAAGCAACAGATCTTACACTTCCCCAACGAGAGTTTAGTAAGTTTTTTAAAGCTTGTATTGCCATTTCATTGTTTTTATAGGAGCCTAAAGCAACAATTGCTTCAATTTGAGTGCTTTCATCATCATTTTCGGCTAATTTAATTAAACTTGGTAATAATGCTTTTCTTGGACGAAGTGCTAATGATCTTACAATTTCTTTTTTATCAATTGAAAAAGGTGTCGCTAAAATTGTTTTCAATTGTGAAGTTGCAAGAGTATTCGTATTTGTTCCAAGAGAAAATAATAATAATCTTCTTTTATAAGGATCAAAAGTATGTCCTAATCTTTCAATTTTAGAAATTGCTTGAATTCCATGTCTACTTAATAATATTTTTGCAGTCTCTGAACTTGAATAAGCTCCAACTTCTTTTAATCTTGCTGCATAAAAAATAAATATAAAATTAAGCAATACTAAAAAAATAAACATAAAAGAATAGTTATTAAAAAATTGATTTTTTGGTAGATAATTTAATATATCATAGTTTGCTAAATAACCACTAATAATACCAGTTACAAATGCTAATATAGCAATTGTAAAGTTATTCATTGAATTAAAAGAAATAGCATCTTTATCTGGTATTACTGCTGATATTAATCTAAATACAGAAAAATAGGAAATAAGTAAAAAGAAATTTGATAAAACTCCTAGTAAGAAGAAATAAGTAACTCCTAAAGATATTGGAGAAATAGCCCATGCTATTAAGAAAATAAGGAATATGATACTGCTTATCAAACAAATAGGTTTTGATCCTAATCTATCAGATAATTGTTTGTTAACAAGACCAGCTAATAAAGATGAAACACTACAAGCTGCTGTATAAAATAAAATACTACTATCATTTAAACCAACATATATTTTTAAAAAAGGTACAACCATTCCAAAACCAACAACCAAAGCACTACTTAACCATCTTAAAATTAATCGTCTTCTCCTAATTTCAATTTTCATGGATTCTTTAAAGATTATAAATAATCCAGCACCTTTTCTATAATTAATAGTTCTTCGACATGGTATTTTTGCAATTTCAGTTGCTGAAAAAGTGTTTAAGATTGCACCAATTACTTGGAGTATAACAATTGCCATAATTCCAGGTAATTTAATTACATCTAAATAAACAGCAGCCAAACAACATACAATTATTGCAGATGATTGATATGCGATATTTATATTTCCTACAATTCTTCCTAGATTATTAGTTGTGCTTAAACTTTTTACTGTAAAATCATTCAAAGCTATTCCAATAACACGAAATATTGAAAATAATGTATATATAATTAATAAGAAAATAATAGCATATTTTCTATCTAGAAAAATTAATCCTACATATAAAAAAGAAACTAACCCTCTTAAAAGCCATGCTAGAGATTGAACCTTAACAATGTTCTTTTTATTAAATATTTTTGGAACCATAGGTAAAACAGCTCCAGCAATATATAAAACGGATGATATATAACCTAAAGCAAAACTTCCAGCATTAAAATAAACAGCAATTAAATATACAAAAGTTCCACCTAATAAATTATAAGAAATTCCATTAAACATTTCGTCTCTAAGCATATGCTTAAGACCGATTTTCTTTTCTGATTCAGTTAAATATAAAGTACTTGCCATATTTTACTATATCTCTCCTAATATATTTATAGAGATTTTAACATTTATAAAGTCAAGATTATATACATAAATTAAATATTAAAACAGATTTTAATTAAATTTTTAATAAAAATAAATTCATTAATAATTTTAATGATTTTATATTATTATTAAATGAGCTATTTATTTTTTGAATTATAAAGGTTTATTTTATTGTAATACATTTTTATCCTTTATTGTGTATTTTTTGTATGTTAATATTAGTAATATATAATATTAACATAAATATAAATATATGTATAAAAAAGGGAGGATCACAATTATGAAAAAACAATTAATTCAATTTATTCTATTAATTATTATTTTTGCTTTGAATATTGGATGTTCTACTTTTATGATGAGTACTCAAGATACTAATGTGAAAACAAGTAATAATAAAACAATACCACAAGTTATTTCAAATAAGGAAGTTAAAGATACTAAAGATGATATTATTTTGTATCAAATAGGTGATGTAGGTCCTGCAGGAGGATTTATAGCTTATGTGAATACTGCAAGTGATACTAATTGGAAATATATCGAAGTTGCTCCTTATAACTGGGATAATTTAGAGGGAGATCCAAAATATATATGGGGTGGTAGGAAATATAAAGTAAACGAATTAGGCAAAGAAATAGGAGATGGTTTAGAAAATACAAAAAAGATAGTAGATTTTGTTTCTCAATATGAAACTGAACCTTTTGCAGCACAAATATGTAATACCTTAATTTTGAAAGGATATGATGATTGGTTCTTACCAAGTGATGAAGAATTATTATTAATATACAATAATTTACATCTTCATGGATTAGGGAATTTCTCAATTAATGATAGTTATTATAGTTCAAGTGAAAGTACAAGCCTTAATTCTCATGTAATAAATATGAAAAAGGGTAGTATTTCTTCAGCTAGTAAATCGTCTTTAAAATATGTGAGACCGATAAGACGTTTTTAATTTTATAACTATATAATATTTTGAATTATTTTTTTGAGAAATATTACTTTGAATTTTCTTATATACACTTAATATTTATTATCTCTAAATTTACAAATCATAAAACTAATAATTTATCATTAACAGAATAAAAAATAATTAGAAAATTAGATTAACAAATAACAAAATTTCTAATAGAATATTATACAAGGTATATTTAATGGAAAAAGAAAAATCAAATTTAACTAAAAAAGACTATTACTCAATAATTAAACGAAGCTTATTATTTATGATACCTTTTTCGATTGTATTTATTCTTATTATTAATTTTAGATTTAATGATAGATTAGATAATTCTTTAAAATTAATTGAAAAAGAAAATGAAAAAATTTCTTTAGAAGTTGAATTGTTAGTTAATTATTTAGAAAATGAATTAACTAATGATATTTTAGTTATAAAAAATTCTGATGAACTAAATAGATATATTAACGATGATAATCAAATTAATAGAGAAGACGTAGCTCAGTTATTCTCAAGACTAATGAGTAGTAAAGAAAATTTTGATCAAATAAGATTTTTAGATAAAGATGGTTTTGAACAAATTAGAGTTAATAAAAAAAATAATTTTAATGAAATCGTTGATGATGAGAATTTACAATTTAAAGGGGATAGATATTATTTTTTAAATTCAAAAGATTTAAGAGAAGGTGAACTTTATTTTTCTCCAATAGATCTTAATGTTGAAAATGGTGAAGTTGAAATACCACATAAACCTTTATTTAGGGTCGTATCTCCAATTTATAAAAATAATGAATTATTTGGATTAGTCCTTTTAAACTATTTAACCAAAGATATTTTTAAAATATTTGAAAAAAAATTTGAAAGTTATGATGATTATTCCGTACATGTTGCATTAGTAAATGAAGATGGCTATTATATTTATAATGAAGATAGTTCAAAACAATTTGCATTTATGTTTGATGATGTTAATTATAAAATAAGTGATGAAATTAAAGATTTTGAATTGTTAAAAGATACAAACGAGTCTTTTTTGATAGGAGATATTTTCTATACAATATCTAAAATAAAAGTTGATGATTATGTATATTCTTTGCAATTTTATTTGATTCAGAGTGCAGAGATATTGAAACTTCCTATAATCAAAAATCTAACTTTCTTAAAATTAACTATTACTGATTTAATAATCTTAATTATAACAAATTTATTATTTTATATAGGTAATCTAATAATTTATTCAAAAAATAAAGATAAAGAGGAATTAACAGTTGCAAATTTAGTATCAGATAATACTAATGATGCAGTAGTAATTACAGATAAAAAAACTAATATTATCTTTGTTAACAAATCGTTTGAAAAAATCACAGGTTATAACAAAGAGTCTTTAGTAAATAATAAAAAAACTAATTACTTTAAATCAGGGCTACATTCAAAAAGTTTTTATAAAAATATGTGGAAATCAATTAATGAAAATAAATACTGGGAAGGCGAGCTCTGGGATAAAAAGAGTAATGGTTTGTTGTTTCCTAAATTTTTAAAAATCTATGCAGTAGAGAATAAATATTCTAAAGCTATTCAAAAATATGTTGGAATATTTTCTGATTTAACAAAAGAAAAAGAACCTGAGGAAAAATTAGAAAAATTAAAACAATATAATATTGAACCAAATCTTCCTAATCAAAATCTATTAACAAAACTAATAAATGATTCAGTAAATAATAATAACATTTTTGGAATTATATGTTTTTCAATAACAAATTTTGATGAGATTTTCATTAATACAAGAATTAGTGAAATACGAGATATAATTTCTGTTTTTGTTGATTCTATTACAAAAGTTATGAAAGAGGATGATTTTATTGCTCAAATTTCTTCAAATACATTCGTAGTAGGTTTATTGTCAAAGACTGAAAGTACAGAAATAGAAAATTTAATTAATGATTTTTTAAATTATTTAAATAGCGATAAAATCTCTAAAATTGAACAAGATATATCTTTAAATATCAAAAGTGGGATTTCTATTTATCCTAATGATGGTGATAATCCTATTGATATATTCAAAAATGCAAAAGCTGCTATGGAAATTGCTAAATCAGAGAATAAAGAATTTATTTATTCTTCTAAACAAGCAAGAGATGCCTTAAAAAAGAAATATTTAATGAGTGTTTATTTACAAAATGCTATAAAAAATGATGAATTGTTCTTGAATTATCAACCACAAGTTAATAGTAATAATAAAAAGATTATAGGAGCAGAAGCTTTATTACGTTGGAGAAATCCAGATTTAGGTTTAGTATCTCCTTTCTTTTTCATCCCTATAGCAGAAGAAAGTGGATTAATAATTGATATTGGATATTGGGTTATAGAACAAGTTTTTAAAGATTATGATAAAATACGAAATGATTTACCGAAAGATTTTAAAATATCAATTAATGTATCATCTGTTCAATTTGCTGATGAAACGTTATTTGATAGAATAATAGATTTATCTAAAAAATATAATGTTGATTTATCTAAATTTGAATTAGAATTAACAGAAAGTATTGTTGTTTTTAATGTCTCCGAAGTTAATAAAAAATTCTTAAAATTTAAAAATAAGGGATTAAGTATTGCTTTAGATGATTTTGGCACAGGATTTTCTTCTTTGAATTATTTAAAAGATCTTTTAATAGATAAAATTAAAATCGATAGAGCCTTTATTAAAGATTATCCTGAAAAAGATAATGGTGCCTTAGTAAAAATTATTGTTAATATTTCAAGAGAATTAGGGTTAAATTTGATTACAGAAGGTGTTGAAACTGAAGATCAGTTAAATTATATCAAATCAATTGGTGGAAAATATATTCAAGGATATTATTTTAGTAAACCTTTAAATTTTGATGATTTTAAAGAATATGTAAAGGAAAATAGATAATTTTTAAATAATTAATTTAAGCTATATAATAGAAGAAAATTAAGAGTTTACTTCTATTATATAGAAAATCAATTAGTCCATAATTAGTAATATTTAAATACTAAAAATTGCTATATAAAATTATAATGAAACCCTTTAGAAACTTTAATATTAGCATGGGTTTTAATTATAATATTTTTAATTTCTTTATATTCATCACTTTTGTAAAATGAGACTATTTCTTTAAAAAAATTAATTATAAACATATTACCAAATACTCGATATAAAAGATTGAAGTCTTTCGCTTTGAGGATTATCAAAAATTTCTTCAGGAGTTCCACTTTAATAATTGAATAATAATCCA
>NPIF01003008.1_pt1 | contig 34252 bp, 32 predicted proteins | sample 8637461 | NCBI WGS metagenome assembly NPIF01 (sample SAMN07420641, study PRJNA396082) | bioreactor metagenome | isolation source: sample BR12 brine-fed electro-methanogenic bioreactor BR | place: Japan: Kochi | collected 2016-12-09
GCTGCACCGAGCACTCGCGCTCGCCGAGGTGGATGACGCGTCCGTAGCGGTCGGCCACGATCTGGAACTCGATGTGCCGCCCCCGCTCGATGAAACGCTCGAGGTAGAGCCCGGCGTCGCCGAATGCGGCTTCGGCTTCGCGGCTGGCTTCGGTGAACGCGGTCTCGAGCTCCTCGTCTCCGCGGCAGATGCGCATTCCGCGCCCGCCGCCGCCGGCGCTCGCCTTGAGAAGGACCGGGTAGCCGACCTCGGCGGCGAAACGCTGCGCGGCCTCCGTGTCTCGGACGCGGCCGTCCGAGCCCGGGATCGTTGGCATGCCGGCCGACTGCATCGTCTCCCGCGCGAGGGCTTTGTCGCCCATCAGGCGAATCGAGCGAGGGCTCGGCCCGACCCACGCCGCGCCTTGCTGCTGGACCCGCACGGCGAACAGGGCGTTCTCCGCGAGGAAACCCCAGCCGGGATGGACGGCCTGGACCTCGAGCAGGTGGGCTGCTTCGAGGACGGCGTCCTGATCCAGATAGGAGCGGGCCGGGTGCGCGGGCCCGACGGTGAGTGCGTCGTCGAAGTGTTCGAGCCAGCCCGCACCGCGATCTGCCTCGCTGACGACGACATAGGGCGCGACCCCCAGCCGACGGCAGGTGCGCGCGATCCGAACGGCGACCTCCCCACGATTGGCAACCAGCAGTCTTCTAAACATGGGGCATTATCGCTAAACCGGGACTCTATGGGATCGCGGGGAGGGGAGAATCCCCTCCCCGCGATCCCATAAGCCTCATGAGCAGAAGAAATGGGGACTGCTCACCTCCAATAAACCCAGTACCCAACCGCGAAACGAGGAGGTGACTGTCCCCAAAATGCGAAGCGAAAGCCGAAAAACCAGAGTCGAAATAACCAAAGAGGGACGGTCACCCGCAAGTCCCTCGCCATCCCGACGCGCCCAAGGCGGGTAACCGTCCCAGTAGAACGGGACGGGCCCATTCGCACGACCGTCCCGGGTGCAGAACGCCCGCCAAAAAACGAAACGCGCCGACGTCACCCCGAGGGGAGGGGACGCCGGCGCACCATCCTGCTGCAGGCCCGGAAGTGCGTTGTCGAACTCCCCGATGGCCGAAGGCAGTCACGAGAGAAGGGAGGGCAAGAGGCGCGGGCCTTCGGGGCGTCACCAGCTCGAGTTCGCCTTCCTGCCCGATAGCAAAGCAAACCAGAGGCCAGTCGAAGACATGCCCGAGCATGTTCATCTCTGTTCACCTCATGGGCCGTACTGGACCGATTGCGCGATTAGCATGACGGATTCGTAGTCAGAGCCTCAGGATCGCCAGGTCAATCCGAGCGCGACGCCACCGACCCCCTCGACACACGGACACCTTCAGCCGAGCGAGCCCACTCCTCTCGGCTCGATTCTCAGGAGCGCGAAGGGAACGCCACGATCTCGTCGAGCGCGTCGCAGCCGAGAACCAGCGCGATCAAGCGGTCGAGTCCGAGCGCGATGCCTGCCGTGGGCGGGTGGCCGTACTCGAGCGCGGCGAGGAAGGCCTCGTCGAGCGGGGGTGTCTCGCGGCCGGCGGCAGCGCGCGCGGCGCGGTCCGCCTCGTGTCGCCGGCGCTGCTCCTCCGGGTCGGTCAGCTCGTCGAAGGCGTTCGCGAGCTCGAGCCCCCCCGCGTAGAGCTCGAAGCGACGGGCGACGGGCCAGATGCCATCGTCGACAACGCGCGCGAGCGCGGCCTGGGACGCGGGGTAGTCGTAGAGGATCGTCATGCGCGTGCGGCCGAGCTCGGGCTCGACGCGCTCGAGGAAGAGCCGGAAGAACACCGTGTCCCAGTCGTCTTCCGCGTCCGTAGCGACGCCGAGCGCGGACACCGCGGTGCGGAGTGCTTCGGCGCTCCGGTGCTTGGCGAGGTCGAGCCCGGTGGCGCGGCGCACCGCTTCGCGCACGCTCAATCGTTCCGCCTCGAGCGAGAGATCACAGCCGCGCGCCGGCTGCGCCCCGCGCCCCGAAGCCTCCGACGCCGCGCGCACGAGCTCTTCCGCGTCGTCCATCACCTGCTCGAGCGCCGCATGCGGGCGGTACCACTCGAGCATCGTGAACTCCGTGAGATGCCACGGCCCGTGTTCGTCGCCGCGGTACGCCCGCGCGAACTCGAAGAGCGGCGGCGCCCCGGCGGCTAGGAGTCGTTTGAGGTGGAGCTCGGGGCTCGTGGCGAGGTAGAGCCCCCCTGCCGTGCGCTGCGCGACGAGGTGCGGCTCGAGCCCTGGACACACGACGCGGGTCGGCGTCTCGACCTCGAGGAAACCCCGGGTGGTGAAGAAGCGCCGGAGTGCGGCGAGGATCCGCGCGCGCTCGGTGAGGCGTGGCAGCTTGCCGGGGAGCGCCGCGTCCTCTTCCGAAAGCGGTCCCCGCTCCACCGCGAGGGAGGTGGCGTCCTCGAGCACGTAGGGGGGGCCGGAGAGCAAGCCGCGGACAAGACCCGGCGGCACGGAAGGTTCCTCGCCTAGGGGCAGCGCGCCGGTCGTGTCACTGAGCCGTGGGCCGCGATCGGGACTTGTGAGCAGGCGGGCGACGACGGGGACGCGCGTGGCTCCCGCGCGCAGGCGAGCGCGGGCGGCGCGCAGCGAGACCGGTCTGTCCGCGCGCGCCGACAAGAGCTACTTCTTCACGCGTTCGACGTACTCGCCCGTGCGTGTGTCGATGCGGATCATCTCCCCTTCGTTGAGGAACATCGGCACGTTGACGATGGCGCCCGTCGACATCTTCGCCGGCTTCGCCGCGTTGGACTTGGTGTCGCCCTTGATGCCGGGCTCGGTCTCGACGATCTCGAGCTCGACGAAGTTCGGCAGCTCGATCGAGAGCGGCTTGTTGTTGTGGAAGAGCATGCTGACGGGCAGGTTCTCGGTGAGGAACGAGGCCGCGTCGCCGATGCCGGCGCCCGGCAGGCTCACCTGCTCGTAGGTCTCGGTGTCCATGAAGTGGTACTCGTCGTCACCCGAGTACAGGTACTCCATGGCCTTCTCTTCCATCTGGGCCTTGTCGATCTTCTCACCGGAGCGCCAGGTGCGGTCCATCGTCGAGCCGCTGACCAGGCTCTTGAGCTTGCAGCGCGTGAACGCGTTGCCCTTGCCCGGCTTGACGAACTCGGCGTTGACGACGACGTAGGGCTCGCCGTCGATCTCGATCTTCAGGCCCTTGCGGAGATCACTGGTCTCGAACACGAAAAACCTCACTGTCGTCTCACGCGCGCGGTGTCGCTGGCCGCCACCCTGTCGTGACGCGCCGCTCGCGTGCCGGACGAGCCGAGGCATTATAAGGACCGCCCACGCCTACCGCCTCCGTGGAAGAAGAGGGGAATGAGACGCGAAAGCTCATTCATGTCCGGCTCGCCTGCGCTGCCGCTCGAGGAAGCGGCGCGTCGGCTCGGCGTGTCGTGGGACGCGATGGCCCGCCGGGCAGCCCGGCGCCTCCCCTTGCGTTTTCCCGAGGAGTACCTCGAGATCGTCGATCCCGAGGATCCGGAGGACCCCCTGCGCCGGATCGCGTGGCCCCACCCGGAGGAGCTCGAAGCGGATCCGGAGGCGGTGCCCGATCCCGTCGGCGAGGGGGGGCGGAGACTTCATCGTCTCGTGCTTCAGAAGTACGCGGATCGTGCGCTCCTGCTCGTCACGGAGCGTTGCCACTTCTACTGCCGCTTCTGCTTCCGTGCGGACGGAGGGCGCGAGCCCGCGCCCGGCGAGCTCGCCGAGGCGATCGCCCTGCTCGCGAAGCGACCGGGGCTCCGTGAGCTGATCTTCTCGGGCGGGGACCCGCTCGTTCTGCCCAACGCGCGGCTCGAGGAGCTCTTCGCGTTGTGCGGTGAGCTCCCCGAGCTCGAGACGCTGCGGATTCACACGCGCGCGCCGATCCACGACCCCGCACGGGTCGACGACGGGCTGCTCACCGCGCTCGAGAGCGCGCCTTTGCCCGTGTGGACCGTCGTCCACGCCACCCACCCGCGCGAGCTCCGCGCGAGCGTCCTGGGTGCGCTCGCGAAGTGGCGTCGCGGCGGGTTCCCCCTGATGTCCCAGAGTGTCCTTCTGCGAGGCGTCAACGACGACGTGGGCACGCTCGCCGCGCTCTTCCGCGGGCTCTACAGAGAGGGCGTCAAGCCCTACTACCTGCACCACCCCGATCGCATCGCCGGCACCGCGCGCTTCCGCCTGTCGCTCACGGAGGGGCTCGCGCTCTACCGCGCGTTGCGCGAGAGCGTCCCCGGCCCGGCGCTACCTCGCTACGTGCTCGACCTGCCCGACGGCACGGGGAAGGTCCCCGTCGAGAGCCTCGTCGAGGAGGAGCCGGGTCTCTGGTCGGTGCTGCGCCCAGGTGGGCGACGTTCGGTGTATCGCGACATCGCTCCCCGGCATCCTTATACAGGATCGTGACACGGGGTCCCGTGGGGCCCGGTGCTACCATGCGCGCTTCGCGGCGAGCGTGTGAGGCCGGGGAGGGCCACCGCGACATCGCCGAATCCGCAGGTGCCCGGTCCCCCGAAAAGTTAACCCGGACCAAGGATGTAGACGATGACGGCTTCTGCCCGTGCGTTCCTGAGCGAGCTGATCGACTACGCGGGGCTCTTCCCGCCCGCCGGACTTCCCCTCGCGCCTGCGCTCGACAACTACGCGCGTTACCGGGGGGAGGCCGAGGCGGAGATGCTCGGCCGGTTCATTTGTCCGGCATCCCGTCTCGTGGAGCTCGAGCCGCTGGCCGAGAGCGCCTTCGGGACCGGCTCGCCGTTCCGATTCTCCGTGCTCGCCCGCCCTGCGGAACGCGAGGAGAGCGCGCGGGAGAGCCTGGCCGAGGATCTCTCGGCCATCCGCCATTTCCTCGAACGCTACGGTGCCCGCGTGAGCGCCGACGTGCTCGAGCTGCGCCTGCCGGTGCGCGTCGCGCGGCTCGACAGCCTGCTCGATGACCTGATCGGCTTGCTCGAGACGAGGAGCCCCACCCAGCTCGCCGTCTTCGTCGAGGGTAGCCACGGGACCGATTGGGAGGCCTCCATCGGCGCCCTCGCGGAGGCGCTCGCCGCGCGGCAGCCCAAGGCCGGCAGCGGCGCGCTCACCACCCTCGGGCTCAAGCTGCGTTGCGGCGGGGTCGTCCCCGAGCTCTACCCGCCGGTCGAGCTCGTCGCCGAGGCCCTGCTCGCGTGCCGGAAGCACGACCTGCCGTTCAAGGCGACCGCGGGGCTCCATCACCCCGTGCGCCACTACCGGGACGATCTCGGCGTGCGCGAGCACGGCTTCCTCAACGTGTTCGGGGCCGGTATCCTCTTGCGGACGAGCGAGATGGCGCGCCGGGAGCTCATCCAGCTCCTCGCGGATGAAGACCCGGCGAGCTTCGCGTTCGACGCGGAGGGTTTCCGCTGGCGTCGCCACCGGGCGAGCACCGAACAGATCCGGGCGGCGCGCCGCGAGGCGGTGCTCTCGTTCGGGAGCTGTAGCTTCGACGAGCCGCGCGACGACTTGCGGACTCTCGGCCACCTGCCCCGCTGAGCCGCTGACGCGGGGGAAAGGACACCTGGACATGCGTGACGTCACCCACGACCCGGCCGTGCGTTCGTTCGTGCCGGTCGATCCCAGCTCCCACTTCCCGATTCAGAACCTGCCCTACGGCGTGTTCCGTCCCGCGGACGCCGCCGTGTCGCGGGTCGGTGTCGCCATCGGCGATTTCGCGCTCGACCTGTCCGTGCTTGCGGAGGCCGGGTTGCTCGCAGACCTGCCCTTCGACGCGCGCTCGACCTTCGGCGCGCCGGCGCTCAACCCGTTCATGGCGCTCGGGCGCTCGGCGTGGCGCGCGGCGCGTACCCGCATCTTCGAGCTCTTGCGCGAGGACGTGACGACGCTTCGCGACGACGAGGCGCTCCGTGCCCGCGCGCTGCACGCCCAGTCCGAGGTCGAGCTCGAGCTGCCTGCGGACATCGGCGACTACACCGACTTCTACTCGTCGCGGGAGCACGCGACCAACGTCGGTGTGATGTTCCGCGGCAAGGACAACGCGCTGATGCCGAACTGGCTCCACTTGCCCGTGGCGTACCACGGCCGCGCTTCCTCGATCGTGCTCTCGGGGACGCCGATTCGGCGCCCAGAGGGGCAGACGATGCCGGCGGGCGCCGAGTCTCCGGTCTTCGGCCCCTCGCGCCTGCTCGACCACGAGTTCGAGATGGGCTTCTTCGTCGGCCCCGGCAGCGAGCTCGGGAGCGCGATCCCGATCGACGAGGCAGAGCAGCACATCTTCGGACTCGTGCTCGTCAACGACTGGTCGGCGCGCGACATCCAGAAGTGGGAGTACCAGCCTCTCGGCCCCTTCCTCGCGAAGAACTTCGCGACGTCGATCTCGCCGTGGGTCGTCACCCTCGACGCGCTCGAGCCCTTTCGCTGCGCCGGCCCGGCGCAGGATCCGGCGCCGCTGCCCTATCTGGCCAGCCCGGGGCAGGGAGCCTTCGACATCAAGCTCGAGACATGGCTCAAGACGCCGACGATGCAGGAAGCGCACCGCATCGGCGGGGGCAACTTCAACACGCTGTACTGGAGCATGGTCCAGCAGCTCGCCCACCACACGGTGACGGGATGCGCGATGCGCCCCGGCGATCTGCTCGCCTCCGGTACGATCAGCGGGCCGACGAAGGAGAGCCGGGGCTCTCTGCTCGAGCTCTCCTGGCGTGGCGAGGAGCCGATCGAGCTCCCCGGGGGCGAGTCCCGCACCTTCCTCAAGGACGGTGACGAGCTCATCCTGACCGGCTGGGCTCAAGGCGATGGCTACCGTGTGGGGTTCGGCGAGGTGCGCGGCGCGATCCTCCCCCCTCATGGAGTGACCTCGTGAAGGTGCTACTCGTCGAAGAGAACCTCTTCCTCGTCCCGGCCGTCCAGACTTCGCTCGAGCGCGGAGGGCACGCGGTCGTCGTCTCGACGGACGAAGAGCGTGCGCGCTCCGCGCTGCGCGAGGGCGCCGAGTGCGTCCTCGTCAGCTTCGGAGCCACGCGGCTCGACCCCGACGCCTTCTGCCGGGCGCTGCGAGCCGAAGCCGGCGACGAGGTCACGATTCTCGGTTACGGTCCCCACGTCGATGCATCTCTGTCCGAGAGAGCTCGCGAAGCGGGCTGTGACGCGTTCGTCCCGAACGGGCAGGTCGCGAAGAACGCAGCCCGGCTCGTCGAGCGCTGGAGGGAACGATGAAGACAATCGCACTGACGTCGGTCGCACTCGCCTCGCTCTTGCTCGCCGCATGCGCGCCTGCGCCGGCACCCCAGCCCGAAGCGCCGCCGGAGGCGGCGGCGACCATCGAGTGCGTGCCCGCGGCCGAGGGCGAGATCCCCGCCGAGGTCCAGGAGCGGCTCCGCACGGCGGCGAAGACGCTCGCGGGGCGCCTCAAAGGCCGGCTCGTCAAGGAGCTCGGCGCGGGCGGGCCGGTGCACGCTCTCGGTGTGTGCTCCGAGGTCGCGCAGGACATGGCCGGAGAGTTCTCGGCGGACGGGATCTCGGTGCGTCGTGTCAGCCTCAAGGTGCGCAACGCCGCCGACGAGCCGGACGCGTTCGAGCGGGCGTGGCTCGAGCACTTCGAGTCGGTTCACGCCAGCGGGGGTGAGCTCGGCGAGGTCTTCGTCGTCGCCGACGCGGACGGTGCCCGCGCCGCGCACTACTTCCTGCCGATCAAGATCGCCGGACCCTGCCTGAACTGTCACGGCAAGCGCGAGGAGCTCGCGCCCGAGCTCGTGGCCAAGCTCGACGAGCTCTACCCGGACGACGCGGCGACGGGCTACGTGGAAGGTGACTTGCGCGGGGCGTTCTCGGTGCGCGCCGCGTTCTGACGGAGACTCGCGCGCTACAGGTGCAGTTGACGCGGGCGGAGCTTGTGGCGGAGCTTGCCCGCCACCTTGTTGATCGGGTGCGCGCGCGGCAGGAACGTGAACACCGGCGCCCTTCGGGCGCCGAGCTGTGCCATCAGCGTCCGCGCCCCGTGATGGGCGGCGTCGAGCGCCAGGGCGGAGCGCAGCGTCTCGACGGCGAGATCGCGCCTGTCGGCACGGAAGTAGACCTGGGCGAGATTGACGAAGAGTTGCGGGTCGCGGCTCCCCCCGAGGATGGCCTCCTCGCAGAGGCGGCGTCCCCGGGCGATCTCGCCGCGAATGAGCGCGATCGTCATCCCGTAGAACGAGCGCATCTCCCGCAGGAACGCGCGATCGCGGTCCTCGACGGCATAGGCGAGCGCCTGCTCGAGCGGCTCGAGCGCCTCTTTGAAACGCCCGACCCGCGCGAGGTCCGCGCCGAGGCGGAACCAACGCTCGGCGGGCGTGGGGGGCGGTCCCGGCGGTTTCGACGACCCGGCACGGTATCGCATCGCAAACTCCCTCGCGTCGGGCCGCTCGGACGAACACGAACGAAAACGGCCCTGACCAGGGGAATCTGTGTTCCCTGCGATGGCGGCGCAACGTCAGACGCGGGGGAGGTCAGAGAGCCCCTCGAGCAGCTCGTCTTCCGCGCGGACGAGGGCTGCCTCGTCCCGGGACTCCAGGGTGACGAGCACGTGGTCGGGGAGGGGGTAGGAGCCGACCTCGACGCCGGGGTGGGCCTTGGCGATCGTGTCGAGGGTCGCGACGAGCGCGAGCTCCGGCGCCGCGAAGCCATGGGCGCGCCGCTTGAAAGGGGCACCCTCGAAGAGCGAGGCGATCGCCGAGAACTTGCGGCGCAAGATCGACGGGACGCCGGGGAGCACGAAGACGTTCCCGACGCGGACCGTCGGCCAGGTCTCCGGGCCGAAACCCTCGAGCCGCGCGCCGCGCGGGACCCGCGCCATGCGCAGGTGCGCTTCGCCCGTCGCGTCGCCGAAGCGTGCGCGGATCAGCGCCTCGAGCTCCGGGTCGATCACGACGTCGAGGTCGAAGGCGGCCGCGACGCCGTCGATACTGAGATCGTCGTGCGTGGGCCCGACGCCGCCCGTCGTGAACACCCATGTGTGATTGTCGGACAGGCGTTTGGTCGCGGCGGCGATCGTGTCGACCTCGTCGCGGACCACGGCAGCCTCGGAGACCGTGACGCCGAACTGCCAGAGTGACTCGGCGAGGAACGACAGGTTCTCGTCGCGGACGCGTCCCGAGAGCAACTCGTTTCCGATGAGAAGGACGGCAGCGCGGCGAGCCTGACTCACGAGAACCTCCGGGCGGCGATTATGCACGAGGCGCTCGCGGCTCGGCCTTCGCCGATCAGGACGCGATGCGCTCGATCAAACCTTTCGTCGCGAAGACGAGCCACGCCACCCCGACGATTCGGAAGAGCCAGACGACCCAGCGCGTCCCGATCAGGGCTTGGATGTGAAGCGGGAAAGGGGCGCGCAGCGGGTTCTCGTCTCGTGGGCCGAAGAAGGGCGCGAAGAGGCTGAGCGGGAGCACGGCCAGGGCGATCGTGAGCCGGAACACGTCGCCGAGGAGAGCGGCGTCGATGACGGGTAGCTCGAGCCAATGGTCCGCGAGCGCTCCGCCGACGAACACGAGCAGGCTCCCGAGGATCGCGAGGCGGAGCGGCCATCGCAAGCGCCGCGTCGTACCGAGGAATCGCCGGATGCGCGTGTCGTGGGCGCCGCAGCAGACCCGCCATGTGGTCGCGGGCGGCGCGCCTTCCTCGACGAGGAGCACGGCCCCTTCGGCACGCGAGCGGCCGCACCAGAGGCACCGGTGCCGCGCGTTTCCGAGTGCGAAAGGGCGGGCGTAGAAGCGGTGGGTCAGCATGACCGCGACGCCGACACCGAACGAGAGCGGGAGGCCCCAGGGTCTCGCGAGGAGGCACCACAGGACGAAGGGGACGGGAAGAAAGAGCAGCAGGCCGATCCAGCGAGCATGGCGCTTCATCGGCGAATCCTCCCAAGCGGCGTGGGCCTCACCGGAGCTGGCAAGCTACACGAGGGCAAACGAAAGGGGCGGCCACACCGCAGTGCGGAACCGCCCCATCGCTCTGCCGAACCCTCAGACGACGAAGTCGTAGGGGCGGACGGTCTTGCGGTTGTTCGCCGCGGCGCGCTTGGCGGCCTGGTCGATGTACCAGTACACGACCTCGTTCAGGGCCGTGGCCGCGTCGGCGGAGACGTTGACGTCGTGGTCGCGGAGGGCCTGCTTGACCTTGCTGGCGACGAGCAGCATCTCGCGCGCAGGGGCCTTCTTCTTGGCGACGGCCTTCTTCTTCGCAACCTTCTTCTTGGCGACCTTCTTCTTCGCAGCCTTCTTAGCCATTCGAACGATTCCTCCGTGCGTTGACGGTCCGTTTCAAGACGGGCGTGCTTTGACGAGTCGTGAACCTGGTCCCGCAAAGCACGCAGGACCCGCGCAATAGGTAGCACCGGGAACAGCCATGTTCAAGCGGAAAAGCTCGTTTTTCTACGATTCTGAGCACTTTGTGGGGTTTTGAGTGTCCGTGGGCCGTCTTCGCTCGAACGCGCGTGTCTTCATACCGACGCGCCTGCCACCTTGCGGGTTGGTCCGCGAGCACCCTTCGGGGGTCAGGCGGAGACGCGACGCGGAGCATGACGGGGGCACACGGAGCGCGAGAAGGGTCGCTTTTCCGCTATGATGCGCGCCGCGATGATGTCGACGACGAGCCCCGAGGAAAGCCGCGCTCCCCGTCCGTGGGCAGCGTGTCTCTCGCTCGCTCTCATCGCGATCCTGCCGTTCCTCTTCCTGCCGCCGAAAGCGCTGATCGCGCCCGCGGGCACCGGATACGCGCAGGGGGATGTCGTCACGCCGAACTCTGCGCCGGGTGTGCCTGGCGTCGAGAAGAGCTTCGCAGCGCGCAGCGAGATGTGGATCCGCGACCACCTGGGGGGAGGCCCGAGGCCTCAACACCTCGTCGATCTCGCGATGCATGCCGGCGCCGCCCTGCTGCTCTTCGGGTTGTCTCGCCGCCTCGGTGGAGGGCGTTTCGCGTGGACAGCGGCGGCGCTCTTCGCGCTCCACCCCGCCCTCGTCGACGCCGTCTCGAGTGTGTACGGGCGCGGGGAGCTGCTCCTGGCGATCGCGGTCGCCGCCGCGCTGTTCTTTCAGCTCGACACCCAGGAGACGAAGGGGCGCGCCGTCTGGCGACCGATCGCCACCTGTGCCCTCTTCGCGTTCGGCGGCTTCGCGAAGGACGCCGCGCTCGTGCTCGCGCTACTGCCGGCTGCCGTCGACGCGTTGCGCTTGCGAAGCGGTGAGCTGAGCCGTTCTTCCCTGCGGGGCCGGGTTCCGCTCTGGCTCGGTGCGCCCGCGGGAGCGCTGCTCGGCGCCTTCGCCGGGGGCCTCGCCGAGCGCTTCGGTGGAGCCTCCTTCTCGCTCGACGCGCTTGCGGCGTCCACGTCGATCCTGCCGCACGCGTGGCGCCTCGTCGTCTTCCCCGTGGGCCTGTGCCACGACTACGGGCCAGGAACTCTGGCGCCTCCGAGCGCGTTGTCGATCCTTGGAGGACTTGCCCTGGCGTCGGGTTTGCTCGCACTCGCCTTCGCCGCCTTCCACGTCCGCGGCGCGCTCGCCCCCGCCGTCGGGACGATGCTCGCGTTGGGCGCCCTGCTCTTCGCGGGCCTGCCCGGGGCGGAGCGGCTCTTCTCCGCGAATGCTCTCTACCTCCCGCTCTTCGGTGTCTTCGTCGTGCTCGCCTGGTTCGCGTCGGCTTCCGCGCGAAGCGAGATCGCGCGTGGCGGCGTCCTGGGTGTGGCAGCGCTCCTCGGAGTCGTCTTCCTGGCCTTGGGGTTCGAGCGCGGGGACGACTGGCTCAGTCCCGATCGACTCAACGCCGCGAACCTCGCGGCACATCCGTCTTCGATCAACGCGCTCGCCTGGTCTGCGAGCGCAGCCCAGCGCCGGGGGGACTTCGAGAGCCAGCTCTCCTACTCCGATCGCCTCCTCGCGTTCGCGCCCGACGACGCCGCCGCGCTCTTGTTGCGCGGCGAGGCGCTCTTCGCGCTCGAGCGCGACGAGGAGGCTCTGGTTGCGGCGCGCCGGGTCGCACGAGGTGACGGTGCCGGTGACGCGCGAGCTTGGCGTCTCCTCGGGCGCGTGGCTCTACGAAGCGGTGAGCTCGACGAGGCGGTCGAAGCGTTGGGGTGGGTCCATCGGCGCGAGCCCGATGACGCGAAGGTCGCGCGAGCTCTCGCGCGTGCCCTCGTCGGCAGCGCGGAACGCGCGCTGCGTCGAGGACATCGCGACGAGGCTTTGGCGAGTGTGCGCCGCGCCGTCGAGACGAACGCGTTGCCCGCGGAGGGCCTCGTGCGGGCGGGTCTCCTGCTCGCGCACGCCGGCGCGCGCGGTGAGGCGCGACCTCTGCTCGATCGCGCACTCGAGCTCGACGCCACACTTCTGCGCCGGCGCCACGAGGCGGCGATCAGGCTCGGGGCCGAGGGGAAACACGAGGAGGCTGCGCGCCTCTTCGCCGAGATCGTCGCGCTGCGGCCCGAGCAGGTCAGCGCGCTCTTCAACCTCGGCCGCTCGCTGATGCTCGCGGGGCGGCCCAGGGAGGCAATCGCGCCGTTGCGGCGTGGACTCGCGCTGCGCGAGGACCCCGGTGCCCGTAATCTCCTCAGACGCGCCCAGCGCGCCGCGGCGCGGTGAGCGGGCGAGATCGGGCTCGTAGGTTCGGCAAAGGAGGCGAACGCCATGTGGCTGCGAACGGTGGGAACGACGACTCTGGTGCTGTGCGTGATGTCCATCACCGCGGCGCAGGACGCCGGAGCGGCGGGGCGCGGCGACGAGGATCCGAAGAATGCGGGTGGTGAGGCCGCGCCGGCCTCGAAGATCGGACTCAAGGTCGAGCAGCTCGACCCGGAGCAGCTCGCGCGCAGCCCGGAGCTGCGGAAGGCGGCCGAGACGGCTCCCGTCGTCTCCGGAGTCGTGGAGAACGCGCTTCCTCCGACGCTGTGTGGAACGCCGCGCGAGATGCTCCAGGGCAAGACCGAGTGGATCGGGCCGGCGGGGCTGACGCGCGTGAAGGCGCTCTACCGCAACGAGTCGAGCGTCATCACGGTGCGCGTCCTCGACCCTGGAGGTTTGCCTCCCGATCCGCAATTCGCCGAGGAGCTCGTGCCGCTGGGCGAACAGAGCGAGGACATGATGGGGATTCGTCGCGGTGTCCTCGTCGGCGGGCAGCCAGGCAATCTCAACGTACGGCCGCGCGGCGCGGGGCTCGACCTCTTCTTGCTCGTCGGCGGCCGCTTGCGGGTCCTGATCCAGGCGCGCGGCGTCGAAGAGGCGGAGTTGCTCACTGCTCTCGAAGACATCGACTGGGCACAGCTCGCCGCGTTCGTCGAAGCGAGCTGAGGCACCGCCTCACTCGGGCTTTGCTTCCCGGCTCATCAACTCGCTGACCCCGACGAGCGGATCCTTGCCCTCGTAGAGGACGCGGCAAACCTGCTCGACGATCGGAAGCTCGATGCCCACGCGCCGGCCGAGGTCGCGCGCGCCGGGCGCGGTCGTCACGCCCTCGGCGACTTGGCTCATGCTCGAGAGCACCTCGTCGAGCGTGCGCCCTTCCCCGATTGCAATACCGACGGCGCGGTTGCGCCCGTGCTTCGAGGTGCAGGTCACGATGAGGTCGCCGATGCCGCTCAAGCCGGCGAAGGTCCGCGCCTCCGCGCCGAGCGCGACGCCGAGGCGTGTCATCTCGGCGAGCCCCCGGGTGAGCAGAGCGGCCATCGCGTTGTCTCCGAGGCCGAGCCCGGTGCAAATGCCGGCCGCGAGCGCGATGACGTTCTTGAGCGCGCCCCCGAGCTCCGCGCCGACGATGTCGCTGCTCGTGTAGGGTCGGAAGGTCGCCGTCATCAAGAGTTCTTGGCAGCGCGCGGCGAGCGACTCCTCGGTTGCCGCGATCGTCACCGTCGTCGGCTTGCCGAGGACGACCTCCTCCGCATGGCTCGGCCCGGAGAGCACCGCGATCTCCCGCTTGCCGAGCAGCTCGACGAGCAACTCACTCGGGCGCGCGAGCGTCCTCTGCTCGATGCCCTTCGTCAACGAGAGGATCGGCAACGTGGCGTCTGGCTTCGCGTCGAGCCGCTCGAAGACGGAGCGCAGGAACTTCGTCGGCACCGCCGAGATCGCCAGACTCGCACGACCGAGGGCCTCGCTCAGCTCGGGGATGAAGCGGATCGTCTCGTGAAGGGGCACGCCGGGGAGGAAGAGGCGGTTCTCGCGCGTTCTCCCCATCTCCTCGAGGTAGGTCGGGTCGTGGCCCCAGATCGAGACCTCGACGCCCTTGCCAGCGAGGATGGCCGCGATCGCCGTCCCCCAGCCGCCGTCACCGATGATCGTCACGCGTTCCGTCATGAGCTCTCCCGGACTCCTAGCCGCCATCATTCTATCCGTTGAGGCGGATCACAGCTTCGGCCCGGAAGGAGGCATGGCTCGGGAGACTAAGGAGAGGGGAGTGGAGGGGCCTGGCAGGAGGAGTCGCGGAACTCACTCGAGGAGTGTCTGTCTCGGTGAGCTCGTGCGAGCTCGCTGCGCGCGATTCCTTTGCGCACTCCCTCGCCGAGACGGACTCTCCAAAGAAGCTCCCTTGTCGCGCGTTGCAGCCAGGCCCCACCACTCGGGGGGAGAGCCTGCGCTCAGCGCCGGCGGCGCCGGTCCTGCCGGAGTTCCCGTCGCTCCTGGCGCTTCTGACGCAGGTGTTCGTGGATCTGTTCGAGTTGGCGCCTCTGTCCCGCATCGAGGACTTTGGCGATCTCCACTCGCGTGACCATGCGGAGCTTGATCGCCTGGCACTGGAGGTTGATCACTTCGTCGGTCAATCGGCCGAGCTCCGCGTCGTCGAGGGTCTCGGCGTAGAGCACCTTCTCGAGGCGCAAGCGGGCCTTGCTCAACGCGGCGTGCAGGTCGATCTGCTCTTCCTGCGAGGCGAGAGCGATCTCGTCGATCCGGGCGCTCTGCTCCGCGCTCAGACCCAGCCGCTCCTGCATGCGAGGGTTCTTCCACCAGTTCTTGCCGAGCGCGCCCCCTTCGGCGAGCGAGGGCAGCGACGCACCGAGGAACACCAGTGCGAGGGCGAAGGCGAGAATGCGAGTCTTGCGAGTCATCGTCAGGTCTCCAGAGGCCCGCGCTAGATCGTGGGCCAGTCGTCGTTCAGGCTGAGCTCTTCGAGCCAGGTCCCGGGGGCGGTGTCGGCATCCTCGAGCAGCCACGGTTCGAGCTCCGGGGCGAGCTCCGTGTCGGGAGAGAGCTCGGCCGCATGGGGGACCCACGCGGCGAAGGGGGCGAGCGGATCGCTCGCGTCGACCTCCTCGGTGATCGCGGTGCTCAACTCGGTCGGGAAGAAACCCCCGAGAGGTTCGAAGGCGCTCCCGCGCTCCCACGGCGTGCTGACGACGAAGGAGCCGAGCAGCGCGAACACGAGCGATGCGGCGAGAAGCGCGAACCCGTGACGGCGCCGCAGGCGCTGCGCCTGCTCGGCGAGCAGTCCGTCGAGGATCTCGCGGCGCTGGCGCGCGAAGTAGCGGTCGAGGAAGAGCGTGTCTTGGTCGACAGGCATCAGATCGTCTCCCATCCGTCGAGGGACTCACGCAGGCGTTTCGTCGAGCGGTGCAGGTGGACCTTCACGGTGCCGGTGTGCAGTTCGAGGCGCTCCGCGATCTCGCCGATGGCCAGCCCCTTCAGGTAGCGCAGCTCGAAGACCTCCCGTTGACGGCCGGGGGGGAGCGCGTCGAGCTCGGCGAGGAGTCTCTCGCGCAGCTCACCGAGGATCACGGCGTGCTCGGGGTTCGCGTCGCGCCCGGCGGGCGTCTCTGCGTCCTCTTGCACGCCGGTGAGCTCACGCCCGCTGCGCCGGCCGCGATCGGCGAGGAGGTTGCCGAGGATGCGGAACAGCCATGGGCCGAAGCGCGCGTTGTCACGGAAGCGGGGCAGCCCTCGGAACGCGCGCAAGAAGGTCTCCTGGACCATGTCGTCGGCGTCTTGAACACGGCGGGTCGAGGAGAGCGCCCGGGCCGTCAACGCGCGCTGATAACGCGCGACGAGTCCGCTGAACGCCTCGAGGTCCCCGCGGCGAGCACGCGCGACGAGCGCGAGGTCCTCGGGGCTCGGGTCCAGGGTTGTGGCCGGTCCGCTCATTCGGGTCTCCGCACGGTAAGACGCGCTGGGCCGCAAGAGGTTGACGGCGGCGGGCCAGAGACCGTGCGCGTAGGATACGCTGACACGATACGAACCACGTCGAGGAGCAGCGATGGCCCGCCTGACGAAGATCTACACACGAAAAGGGGACGCCGGGAACACCCGCCTCGGCACCGGAGAGCTCGTTGGCAAGGACGACGCGCAGGTCGACTCCTACGGAGAGGTCGACGAGCTCAACGCGTTGATCGGGGCCGCCTTGGCCGGCGGTCTCGACGAGGCGGTGGCGCGTGAGCTCCTCCGTGTGCAGAGCGAGCTGTTCAACGTCGGCGGGACCCTCTGCATGCTCGGCGACGAGGTGGATCCGGCGGGGCGTTCGCTGGTGGAGACCCGCCACGTCCGCGCCCTCGAAGAAGCCTGCGACCGCTTCAACGCCGAACTCGAGTCACTCGAGAACTTCATCCTGCCCGGGGGATCGGACGGTGCCGCGCGCCTACACCTCGCGCGGTGCGTCTGCCGCCGCGCCGAGCGCCGGGTAGTGAGCTTCGCCCGCCATCGGCCGGTCCCCGAACCCGTGCTCGCCTACCTCAACCGCCTCTCCGACCTGCTCTTCATCCTCGCGCGCTTCGAGAACCACCGGCGCGGTGTCGGGGACGTCCTTTGGGACACGGAGGTCTGATGCGCCGCGCTTCGCTCGGGGCGGCCTGGGTCCTCCTCTCGGCTCTCGCGCTCGTCCTTGCGCTGGGGCCGTGCGTCTTCGCGGAGGCGCCCGAGCGGATCTGCTCGGTCAGCCTGGCGGGCGACGAGCTGCTCGCGTTGCTCGTGCCGACCGAGCGGGTCGCGTGTGTGTCTTCCTTTGCCGACGACCCCTCGATGAGCAACGTCGCCGGGCACTACCCGGACTCCGTCGCCCGCGTGATCGGCCGCATCGAGCCCGTGCTCGCGGCGCGGCCGGACTTCGTGCTCGTCGCGCCGTGGAACAACGCCGACTTCCTCGAGCTCCTCTCCCGCTCCGGAGCGCGAAGCGCCGTACTCGACGACATCCACGGCTTCGAGAGCGTGCGCGCCGAGCTCCTGCGCGTCGGGGGGTTGGTCGGAGCCGAAGAGCGCGCCCAACGTGCCGCGCTCGCGTTCGACGCCCGTCTCTCCGAGGTTGACGCGCTCGTGAGCGAGAACGCGACCCAGCCCCGCTTGCGCGTCCTGTCGTTCTCCCACCTGATCGTCGCTGGACGTGAGACGAGCGTCGACGCGCTCATCGAGAGGGCGGGCGGCCGAAACGCCGGCGCCGAGCTCGGCTTCCCGGGGCACCGCAAGGTGTCGCTCGAGCGCTTGATCGCCCTCGACCCCGACGTGCTGCTCCTCGGCGTCGACGCGGAGCGTGACCTCGAGCAGATCCTCACCCTGCATCCGCAGCTTCGTTCGATGCGTGCGGTGCGCGAGGGGCGTGTCGTCGAGCTTCCTCCCCGGATGCTCACCACGGTGAGCCCGTACCTCGCAGACGCTGCGCTCGAGCTTGCGCGCTCGCTCGCCGCCTTGGAGCCGTGAGCGCGCCGCGCCCGTTCTGGCCCGTGCTCGTGACGCTCGTCGCGGCGCTCGGTGTCGCGCTGCTCGCCGGGCTCCTCTACGGCGCGGCTCCCGGTGTCAGCGCCGGCGACGTGCTCCGTGTCCTCGTCGCGCTCCCGCCGGCCGACGCCGACGCGAGCCTCGTCGAGCTCCTCCTCTTCGAAGTGCGTTTCCCTCGTGTGTTGCTGCTCGCCTTGACCGGCGCGGCGATGGCGGCGTGCGGCGCGACGCTCCAGTCCGTCTTGCAGAACCCCCTCGCGGCGCCCGGCGTGCTCGGGGTCTCCGCGGGCGCCTCGGTCGGGGCGGTCTTCGCTTACGTCAGCGGCGCCTATCTCGCGTGGCGTTGGTCGCTGCCGGTGCTCGCGTTCGCGGGTGCGCTCGCCGCGCTGCTTCTCGTGTGGGCCATCGCCCGCGCGTCGGGGCGCCAGGGGCTGCTCACGCTCGTTCTCACCGGTGTCGCGGTCTCGAGCCTCGGGAGCGCGCTCGTATCGCTGATGCTCATCCGCGCGGGGGGGCATCGCGTCCACGAGATCTTCGCGTGGCTGCTCGGCAGCGCGGACAGCCGGACATGGGAGCACGTGTTCTTCGCGCTGCCTCCCGTCCTCGTCGGTCTCGCGGCCTTGCTTCTATGCAACCGCCTGATCGACGCTCTGGCGCTCGGCGAGGAGCACGCGCTCAGCATCGGAGTCGATGTGCCGCGCGCGCGCCTGCTGCTTCTCACGATCGTCGCTCTCGCGGCGGGCGGCGCGGTCAGCGTCGTCGGACCGATCGCCTTCGTCGGCTTGATGGTGCCCCACCTCTTGCGCGCGGCGGTCGGCGCGGCCGCCAAGCGCCTCTTGCCGGCGACGATCCTCGGTGGCGCCGCGTTCCTCGTCCTCGCCGACGTGCTCGCGCGAAGCCTCTCGACGACGAGCGAGGTCCCCGTTGGCGTGATCACCTCGCTCGCGGGCGTCGCGTTCTTCCTCGCTCTGATCAAACGCCTGAGATAGCTCGAACCCTTCTGACGAGGCGTGTGACGCGCTCTTTCTCGACCGGGCCGTCGGGGCGGCCGCCCTCCTTGAGCGAAGTGCCGACGATCAGCCCCGCCGCGTGCGGCAGGAGCGCGGCGACGTTGTCGAGGTCGACACCGCTCCCGACGAGCACCGGAGTGTCGCCGATCGCGGAGGCGACGGTCTCGAGCTCCGAGACAGCCGCCGCAGAACCCGTCGCGCGGCCCGTGACGACGAGGGCGTCCGCGCCCGCGCGATGAACGAGCTCTTCTGCCTCGGCGACGAGTTCGGCGCGGGCTTCGTCCGGGGAGCTCGGCCAGGCGCCGAGCGGCCGGGAGTGTTTGACCGCGACGTCGGCGACGATGCCGATCGACTCTGCGCCGGCCGCCTTGCGCTCGCGAAGGATCGCGTGCGCCTGCCCCTCGATCACACCCTGGTCGGTCACCCGCGCCCCCGCGAGCACGTTGATCCGCACGAAGGCGGCATCCGCAGCTTGGGCGACCGCCAAGGCAGCGAGACCATCGTTCCGGAGCACGTTGATCCCGAGCGGGAGTCCCGCGAAGGCGCGCAGCTCGCTCCCGAGCACGGCGAGCTGGGCGACGGTGCGCGGCGGTACTGCCCCCGGGTAGAAGGGGGCGTCGCCGAAGTTCTCGACGATCAGCGCGTCGACGCCGCCTTCGACGAGGCGTTCCGCGTCGCGCAGCATCGCCTCGCGCGCAGGGGGCGCCGCCGGGTCGAAGCGCGGCGAGCCCGTCAGCGGGCCGAGGTGGACCATGCCGATCAGCGCGGGGCGGCGAGTGAAGAGCGCGTGGAGCCGTTCAGCAGTCATGTGCGCAGCTTAGCCCGGCGGAGAGCGGGAGTCTCAGGCGGTGGCGGGCTGGGGCGCCGTGGCGAGCGCGTTCTGCACGGCGAGGTGCTCGTCGAGGCGCGCGACGAAGGCAGCGACGACCCGCGGGTCGAAGTGGGAGCCCGAGCCGTGTTCGAGGTAGTCGAGAGCTTCCTCGGCATCGAACGCGTCACGGTAGCAACGCTGGGCGAGCAACGCGTCGAACACGTCGGCGACGCCGACGATGCGCGCCTCGAGCGGGATCTCCTCCCCACGTAGACAGTCCGGGTACCCGAAGCCGTCCCAGCGCTCGTGATGGCTCCGGGCGATCCGCTGCGCGGGTTCGACCCACGCGCCGTCGGCTCCGAGCACCTCGAGGATGCCCGCGCCGGTCGTGGAGTGGGAGCGCATCACCTTCCAGTCGTCGCCCTCGAGACCGCCGGGTGCGGAGAGGACCCGCTCGGGCACGGCGAGTTTGCCGATGTCGTGAAGGGGCGCAGCGAGCAGGAGCAGGTCGGCGCGCTCGGGGGGCTCGTCGAGCTCCTGGGCGATCAGCCGCGCTTGGACACCGACTCGGAGCACGTGGAGTCCGGGGGCGTCGTCCGAGTGTTCAGCCGCGCTCGCCAGCTTCCAGACGCTCTCGAAGGAGGGCGAGACTAGCGCGCGTGCCGCGGCGAGCGTCGCGTCGTCGAGGGCGCCCTCGTGATCGGACGCCACATCGAAGAGTCCGGGAGCATCCGACGCAGTCTGTGCACGTTCGCGAAGTTCCCTCTCTTCCGCGCGCGCCTCCGAATGAGGAAGAGTGCGGAGCAGGAGGGTGATCCCGGAGATGTCCAACACGCACGGACCTCGGGCGGCTGCGTGCCGCGGTGAGTGACGAGGTCGAAGATAGGTCGCGGCGCGCGCGCGGGGTAGGCGCGTCAGCTCGCGGCGTCGGCGAAGCCCAATCGGGCGAGCAAGGGCCGGAGCATCCCCGCGAGCTCGTCGTCGAGGGTGTCCAGGAGGGCGACGCTGCGCTCTTCTGCCGGAACGAGGTACTCCGCGAAGCGCTCGCGCCCCGGCCTCCGGCACTGATTGGCGTAGGTGCCGATCGCCTTGAGCAGGCGCTGCAGGCCGACGGCGGAAGAAGCGGGCCCGTCGAGTTCGCTCGGGTCCAGCGCGAGTTCGCTCGCGTAAGCCTCGGCGGCCGCGCGCCGCGCGGCATCGTCGAGCGTGACGTAGGGGTCCTTTAGCAGCGACTGGATGTCGTAGCCAGGCGGCGCGGAGAGGGCGTCCTGGAAGTCGAGCACGCCGAGGCTGCCGTCCGCGCGGACCAGGAGGTTGCGCGCGTGGAAATCGCGATGGGCGAAGGCTGGCGGCAGCGCCGCGCAGGAGGTGGCGAGGGTGTCGAACGCCGCTCCGAGCTCCGCGAGCAGGCCGCGGTCCTCGATGCCGCGCCGCGCGACCACGTCATGGACGAGGAAGTAGGCGAGTTCGGCGCGCAGGCGTTCGCGGGAGAGAGTGGGATGGGTCAGGCCAGGGTGCTCGGGCAAGAGCGCGTTCCCCGCGCCGGCGATGCGTCCCGCGATGCGCCCCGCGGCGGCGTAGTGCTCCCGGCGCTCGTTCGCGTCGGTGGTTGCGTCGGCGAGCAACGTGTCGCCGAAGTCCTCGAAGAGCAGCGCTCCCAGCGTGTCATCGCGGTCGAGAACCCGTGGCACCGGCACGCTCGCGGCGCCAAACAGCGCGGCGGCGTCGGCCATGCGCTCGTTGGCCCTGGGGCTCTTGTCGACGAGCAGGACGGCGCTGGCGCCACGTTTCGGGGTCACGCGGTAGAAGGTGCGTACGGATGCGTCCGGCGCGAGAGGGCTCCAGCGAGCGCCGGGGAGGAAGCGCGCGACGAGCGCCGGATCGGGGGCCGCGCTCACGGTGTGCCCTCGGCCCAGGGGGTGAAGCGCAGCGCGCCGGAAGGGAGTGTCTCGAGCAGGCCGTCCGCGTACTGGGCATCGCGTGGCACCGTCGTCTCCGGTGCGAGCAGGACGTTTCTCAGGGTGGCGCCTTCTGCGACCTGCGCGCCCTCGAGAGCGACGACGCGCGCGAGCTGTGAGCCGGTGCCAACCTCCGCGCCCCGCTCGAGAACCACGGACCCCTCGACGCGTGCGCACGGGTCGAGCGAGGCCTCCGCGTCGCAGAAGCACGGCTGAGCGTGCCTCGGATCGAGGGCGACCGCGCCGCCCGGCAGGGGGAGACTCTTGGCACCGGACGCGCTCTCGAGCAATCCGAGCAGAGTCTGGTGGTAACTATGCGGCGAGGTGAACTCGAGCCAGGGCCCCTCGTAGGCGACGACGGGGAGGCGCGCTCCCTCCGCGAGCGCGGGCAGCACGACATCGACGAAGAGCGAGGAGGGGCGGCCCCGGGGCACGCGCTCGAGCAGCGCGCTGCGGTAGAGCGAGACGCCGAGGTACGTCGCGGCTTCGTCGCCCTCGCCTGCGCGGAGCGCGTGGACGTGGCCGTCACGCACGCCGAGCGCCGCGTAGCCCGGACTGCGCCGGGGCCGCACGAGGAGCGCGCCGATGGCGCGTTCGTCATCGAGGGCGGCGACGAGCGCCGCGAGGGGCGTCTCGGCCAGGGTGTCGCCGTTGTGGATCAGGAAGGCGTCCTGCTCGGCGAGCAGCGCGCGCGGCGCATCGAGCGCACCGCCCGTGTCCATGCGTTCGCCCTCGCGAAAGAGCGCGACGGAGGCGCCTCGCGGCGCTTCGCGCTCGAGGGTGTCCGCGACGCTCTCGGCAGCGTGGAAGGCGTTGACCCCGCAGCGCGTGACGCCCTGTCCGGCGAGGTGGTGCAGGATGCGTCCGACGAGCGAGCGGCCGAGGACCGGGAGGGTCGGCTTCGCGCGGTGAGCGCTGAGCGGCCGCATCCGCTCTCCGAGGCCGGCCGCCAGCACCATCGCGGCCGGTGCGGGCTTCACGCGCGATCCTCGAAGACCAGGTCTCCGGGCTCCTCGACGCCGGTGTGAGCGGCGAAGAGCGCGTGATAGGTGTCGCGCAGGTAGTCGTCCGGCGTGCAACCGAGCGCGCGCGCGGCCTTGTCGATCGCCTCGGGGGCGCCCTCGATCTCCACGAAGACGCCAAACGGCATCTCGTCGAGCTCGATCGTGATGCCGTCGAGGTCGTAGCGCTGGCGGTACTTCTGGTAGCGCCACACCTCGGTGTAACCGAGCGCGTCGAGGATCGACGCGGCGGCGGCGATGTCGGTGAGCTCGGTCTCGTGCTCGATGCGCACCTTGTAGCGCGCGCCTTCCTCGCTGTGCTCGGGCGGGTGCTTGAAGGTCAGCACGTGCCGGCCGCGGGTGCTGCGCAACCGGAGGAGGCGGTGCCCCTTCGAGAAGCTGCGCTCCGCGTCGTCGTAGATGCGGTTGTCTTCGAAGGAGCGGGGATATGCGGCCACGGCTCCGAGGAGCCCGAGGCGCTGGCGCACGGTGTCGGCGCATTCGAAGCGAATCTTGATCTCGATTTCACGCATTCGCCGATTCTAGTCCTCTGTCGGGATTATCGCCGCAGGAGACTGCCCGGCCCGATCGTGTCGTCGCCGAAGCGCCGCCGGACCTCGTCGGCGGCGCGGTCGACCGAGCGGCGCCGCTCCCGCTTCTCGTCGGGAAAGAGCGGGAGGGGCAGGCTCGCGCGCTCGATCAGCCCACTCGCGCCGAGCCCGAGCAGGCGCACGCCGGCTCCGCCGAAGTCCACACGCTGCTTCCACAACGTGAGCGCGGCCTCGTAGAGCTCGGCGGCGATGTCGGTCGGCTCCGGGAGCGTGTGGGAGCGGGTCACGGTGTTGTAGCGCCCGTCGCGCGCCTTGAGCACGACGGTGCGGCCGCACAGCCCGCGCTTGCGCAGGGCCTCGGCCACACCTTCGGCGCGCGCGCGCAGCTCGGCGCGGATCTCGTCTTCCGAGCTAAGGTCCTCGCCGTAGGTTCGCTCTTCGCTGATCTGTTGCCGGGCGTGTTCGCCCCCGATGCGGCTGTCGTCCTCGCCCTGAGCGCGCTGCGCGAGGAAGAGACCGGTGCCCGGCCCGAACTCCCGGCGCAGCGCACGGGGCTCCGCCTTCGCGAGATCGCCGATCGTTCTCAGCCCACGCGCGGCGAGGCGGCTTCCGAGCTTCGGTCCGACCCCCGGGATCTTGCCGACTGGGAGCGGGTGCATGCGCCGGGCGAAGTCCTCGGGAGGCACGACGGTCAGCCCGTCGGGCTTCTCGAGGTCCGACGCGATCTTCGCGACGAAGCGGCACGCTCCGAGGCCGACGCTGGCTCGGAGCGCCTCGTGGGCTTCGATCTCGTCCTTGACCTCGCGCGCGAACGCGGCCGCGGCGACGAAATCCGGCACGACTCCGGTCAGCTCGGCGTACGCTTCGTCGACCGAGACGCGCTCGAGGACCGGGACCCGCTCTTCGAGGCGCGTGAAGATGCGGCGGGAGACCTCACGGTAGAGGCGCCCGCGCGGGGCGACCCAGATCCCGTCGGGGCACAGCCGCAGCGCGGTGACGGAGGGCATGGCGGAGTGGATGCCGAATCGGCGAGCCTCGTAGGAGCAGGTCGCGACGACACCGCGGCGCCCGGGATGCCCGATCAGCACCGGCTGGCCGCGCAGCTCGGGACGCTCGCGCTGCTCGATCGCCGCGAAGAACGCGTCCATGTCGAGGTGCATCACGATGCGCGGGCCAGCCATGCTCCGATTGTCCCGCGAAGTCCGGGCGGGCGCGACGGGCGCTGGGCGATTGGTCGCCTTACATTGCCCGGCAGACCAGTCTGGAGGGTGGGCTGATTCTCGACGTTGTCAGGATCGAGAGCTTCGAAGAGCTTGCGAGCTGGGCGGATGCGTGGGACGCACTCCCCGCGGCCCGGGGTACCTACGCGGACCTCTACGACAGCTACGTCTTCTACGCGGCCTGGCAGGCTGCCCTCGAGGACTCCGATCGGGCTCCGCTCGCCTTCCTGCTCGCGCAAGAAGGCGGTGAGCTCCGCGCGGCGTTGCCTCTCGTCGAGCGCGGGCGTGGCGACTGGGAAGCCGCGGGCCTCGGTTTTCGACCGCGATTTCGCCCCGTCCTCGGTTCGGCCGAGCCCGACGAGGCCGTGCTCGGCGCCCTGGCCGAGGCGGCGGCCCGAGCGGGTGCACGGCGTCTTCATTTGCCCGCGCTCCCGAGCCGCGACCCCGCGACCGCCGCGCTCGAGCGCGCGCTCCAGGCGGCGGGCTACCAGGTGCGAAGCCGGCCGGGAAGCCAGGAGTGCCTGACACCCGTCGAAGGCGGATGGGACGAGCACCGGCGCCGCTTCAAGAAGCTGCACAGGACGGTCAAGAACTTCTCGAACAAGGCGTCCCGCCTCGGCGCGCTGGAGTTGCACGCCTGGGAATCGCCGGAGAGCCCGGTCGCGCCCGAGCTCGAGCGCTACGTCGCGCTGCACGGCGCGGGCTGGAAAGGCGCGCTCTCGACGAGGATGCGCGTCCACCGCGAGCGCCTCTTCGCGGGTGCCGACGCCCGAGGCTGGTCTCGCTTCTATCTCCTGAGCGTCGCCGAGCGCCCCGCGGCGGCGATCCTCTGGCTCCGTATCGGCGAGGTCGCCATCGCGTACTCGACGGTCTACGACGAGCGCCTCGCGGCCTTGAGCGCCGGGACGATCCTGATGTGGCGCTCCCACGAGCCGGTCTTCGGCGAGACGGCGCCCGCGCTCGTCGACTACCTGCCGGGGCGCGGCGCGCAGAAGAGCCAACTCGGGCTCGAGACCAGCCCGTTGACGACGCTCGAGGCGACGCGAGGGCGCAACCTCGCCTCTGGCTTCGCGCCCCTCGGCGACAGGCTGCGGCGCGGCGCGGCGCGCGCGCTGCGTGCGATCGGCCCCTCGGGGAAGACGGAACCCTCTCCCGAGCAGAGAAGGCATCGAAAGGTCCGCGTCGAAGCCGCGGCCGAAGCCACTGAGGCCGAGCTCCTCGCACCGGATGCGACGCTCGAGCTCTGGCTGGCCGTCTGCGGCGCTCACCCGAGCGTCAAACGCATGAAGGAGTGCTGGGGCGAAGAGGACGCATGGTGGCGCGTCGGCGCGGGGCCGGACGCGCTCGTGCGCCTCGCGCCCGAGGCGGACGACGGGAGCCGCGAAGCGCTCGAGATCGTCGCTCTCACGGAGCGCGCCCCGGAAGAGCTGCTCGCCGAGCTCGCGCATGCCGTTGGCGGCGCCCTCGTCGCGCGCCTGCCCGCCGAAGAGAACGGCGAGCCCGGCGCGCCGCTGCTTCACGCCGATGCGGCGCTCCCCTGGCCGCTCGCCTGAACCAGGGAGCACTCCCGTCGTGGTAGCCTCCTTCGTCGATCGGGGACCAGACGAGGGCTATCGATGAGTCAGAGAGAACGTCACCCGGCGGGGATCTGGGTTCTCGCCGCGACGGAGATGTGGGAGCGTTTCGGTTACTACCTGATGCTCGGCATCTTCGTGCTCTACATGCTCGACAAAGACGGCATGGGCTTCGAGCGCGCGTGGTCGGCCGAGCTCTACGGCAGTTTCCTCGCGCTCGTCTACCTCACGCCCTTCGTCGGAGGCATCGTCGCCGACCGCTTCCTCGGTTACCGGAAGGCGGTGGCCATTGGCGGCAGTCTGATGAGCCTCGGGTACTTCGGCCTCGCGCTGCGCGGCGAGCCCTTCTTCTACGGCGCGCTGCTTCTGATCGTCGTCGGGAACGGCTTCTTCAAGCCGAACATGAGCACGCTCGTCGGCCGGCTCTATCCCGAAGGCAGCAAGCTGCGCGACGCCGGCTACAACATCTACTACATGGCGATCAACATCGGCGCCTTCGTCTGCAACTTCGCTGCGGCGCTCCTTCGCAATCGCATCGGCTGGTGGGCGGCATTCGCGGCGGCGGGAGCCGGGATGGCGCTCGGCGTCGTCATCTTCCTGCTCGGGCGGGGCAAGCTCGCGGCTGCGCAGGATCGAGGCAGTGGCGGCGTCGTCGAGCCGGGCGAGCTCTCGCGCTTGCTCGGCGGTGTGCTCGTGCCGGCGTTGGTCGCGGCCTCGGTCGGCTACCTGTGGTTCGGCGGCGTGTTCGGCTCGCCCCAGACCGCGGCCTTCGTCTTCGCGGCGATCCCGGTCATCGGCTACTTCGTCGTCCTCTGGCGCCGGGCACCGCAGCCCGAGCGCGCGCCGATCGCGGCGCTCCTGTCGATCTTCGCGGTCGTCGTCGTGTTCTGGATGATCTTCCACCAGAACGGCTCCTCGCTGACCTACTGGGCCGAGGAGAACACCCGGCGCGAGGCGGGCGTGCTCGCCCCGGTGTTGCGCTCGGTCTACATGGACCAGGACGCGACGATCGCCCCGGGGAGCGACCCGGACGCGGTGGGGTCGTACTGGCGCAACGTGCCCGAGGCCGACCGCCCGCCGGTCGGTGAGCGCGTCACGCTGATCTCGACGGAGCTCTTCCAGTCGATCAACCCGTTCTTCGTGCTCTTCCTGACGCCGCTCGTCGTCGGCTTCTTCGGCTGGCTCGGGAGGCGGGGGCGCGAACCGTCGACCCCGGCGAAGCTCTCGTGGGGGATGTTCGTCACCGCGATCTCCGTCCTCTTCATGCTCGGCGCGGTGTGGGCCGCGGGCGGGGGCCGCGCGTCGCCGTGGTGGCTCGTTGGCACTTACGGCGTCGTCACGCTCGGAGAGCTGTGCCTGAGCCCGATGGGCCTCGCGCTCGTCTCGAAGATGGCGCCGAAGCGCGTGACCGGACTGATGATGGGCGGGTGGTTCCTCGCGACCGCGATCGGCAACAAGCTCGCCGGCGTGCTCGCGGGCTTCTGGGAGCTGCTGCCGCTCTCGGCGATCTTCGGGATCAGCATGGTGGCGGCGCTCGTCGCGGCCGGCGTCATCGCGGCGCTCACCCCTTGGATCCGCCGCGTGATGCACGAGGCCGGCGTCGACTGAGCCCCGCCAGCCTCGTGCCAGACGAGAAAAAGGGCCGGCATTGCCGGCCCTTTTCACTTCAGCGGCTCTTCGTGAATCAGCCCGCCTTCGGCGCGGCCTCCTTCTTCTCGAGGAGCTCCTTCTGACGGGCGTGCCACGCGGCGAGGACTTCCTTCTCGCGCTCGGGTTCGATGCCGCCGCGCCAGGGGAAGGGCTTGCCTTCCGGCCACGCGTGGTACCACTCGAGCGTGCCCTTGATCGTGTCCTCGAGCGGGCGCGTCTCGAGACCCGCGGCGAAGGCCTTGCTGCAATCGACGCGGTGCATACCGGCGTACTCGCCGACGGGCGGGATCCAGAGCGGCATGTGCCCCCAGGGGGTGACGCCCTGCTCGCCGAGGAACTCCGCGTCGACCCAGGTGAACTTGGCGTCGGAGCCCGTGACCTTCTTGGAGCCCTCGAGCACGCCGCCGATCGTCATCCCGCCCTTCGGGCCGTTGACGTTGTAGAGCCCCATCGCGCCGGTCTCGATCGCGGTGACGATGAAGTTCGCGAGGTCGCGGCCGTCGATGTACTGCACGGGGTCGTCCGGCGAGCCGGGCGCGAGGACCTCGCCGCCCTTCTCGACGCGTACGGGCCAGTAGGTGAAGCGGGGGATGTTGTCGCGGGGGCCGACGATGAGTCCGGGGCGGATCGCGGTTGCGCGCCCGGGCATCGCGGCTTCGGCGGCCTTCTCGCAGAGCGCCTTGAGCGGTCCGTAGTTCTCGAACTGGGCGCCGAACTCCTCGAGGGTCTCGTCTTCCATCGTCCCGACCGGGTCGCCCTCTTTGATGCCGATCTTGTCGAAGGCGGCGTAGGCGGAGATCGACGAGATGTAGACGTACTGCTTCGCGTGTTTCCCGAGCAGCGACGCGGTGGCGGTCACCAGGCGCGGGAAGTGGGCGGAGGTGTCGACGACGGCGTCGAACTCGCGGCCCTCGAGCGCCTTGAGGCCGTCGCCCTTGTTCGGGTCGCGATCGCCCTTGAGCTTCTCGAGCTCGGGGAAGAGGTGGTTGTTCGTCCGCCCCCGGTTGAACAGCGTCACCTTGTGGCCGCGGTCGAGCGCCCGCTGCACGGTGTGCGGGCCGACGAAGCCGGTGCCGCCGAGCATGAGGATGTGCAGCGGCTTGCTGGCGCGCGAGACCTTGCCCGCGCTGCCGGCGGCTCCGCTGAATCCGCTCAGGCCGAGGGCAGCTCCGGTCAGCGCGGCGCGCTGAATGAAGAGCCTGCGGTTGATCATCGTTCTCTCCTTTACCGAGTCGTCGTGGGGACAGCGATTCTAGGCCGAGCGGGTCTTTCCTCGACGGGGGAGCGCCGAGTGGAGCGAGGTGGCCGACGAAAGGGCGCGGCCGCCGGACCAGCGGTGGCGCTGTGTGCCTTACGGTCTGGTCAGTCGGTGTAGACTCGCTCTCCTTCCACCACACCATCCCCCGTGCACGAAAGGAGGCTCTCTTGCGCCGCCTCGTACTTCTCTGCCTGATCGCTCTGATGCCCATTCTCGCCGTCGCCGAGGAGAACGATTCCTCGTTCCTGATGCGGCGTGCCGACGTCTCCGCCAACGCCATCGTCTTCACCTACGAGGGCGACCTCTGGCGCGTCCCGCTCGCCGGGGGCAGTGCGCGTCGCCTCACGCGCGACGCCGGCGTCGAGAACCAGGCCAAGTTCAGCCCGGACGGCAAGCTCATCGCGTTCACCGCCTCCTACGACGGTGGCAGCGACGTCTACGTAATGGACGCGAGCGGCGGCGTGCCGCAGCGCCTGACCTGGCACCCCGGCCGCGACCGCGTCGTCGGCTGGCATCCGGCTGGCGATCAGGTGCTCTTCCGCGCGAGCCGTCACTACCCGTTCCGCGGGGAGGAGCTCTACCTCGTGCCGGTCGAAGGCGGCCTGCCGCAGCGCGTCCCCGTCGACCGCGCCGGCCTCGCCACCTTCTCGCCGGACGGCACGCGCCTCGCCTACAACCGCGGCAGCCGCGAGGACCGCACCTGGAAGCGTCACGAGGGCGGCACCGCCCAGGACATCTGGGTCGGCAACCTCGCCTTCGGCGACTTCCAGCGCCTGACGAGCTGGAGCGGCTCCGACAACTACCCGATGTGGGATGCGAGCGGGCTCTACTTCAACTCCGACCGGGAGAGCGGCACGCTCAACCTCTACCGCTGGGACTTCGAGAAGGGCGAGGCGGTCGCCATGACCCGCTTCGCCGACTACGACGTCAAGTACCCGTCGATCGGCGCCGGGCGCATCGTCTTCCAGTACAAGGAGCAGCTCCACCTGCTCGAGCTCGCGAGCGGCGAGGTCACGCCGGTGCCGGTCACGCTGAACAGCGACCGCGCGCTCGTCCGCGACGCGTGGGTGGGCGTCACGCGGCACACCGGCTCGTTCCGCCCCGCGCCGTGCGGCAAGGCGCTGTTCCTCGAAGCACGTGGCGAGATCTTGCGCGTGCCGGCGAAGGACGGCGAGGTCGAGAACTTGACCGAGAGCTCCGGCGTGCGCGAGCAGAACGCCGTCGTCTCGCCGGACGGCGAGATGATCGCGCTCGTGTCCGATCAGGGCGGCGGGCAGCAGCTCTGGCTGCTCGACCCCGCCGGCGAGAAGGAGCCGCTTCGCCTGAGCTCGGGTGACGGGGCCTTCCTTCTGCCGCCGGTGTGGTCGCCGGACAGCAAGTGGCTGCTCTACTCCGACAAGTCGATGGCGCTGCGCCTGCTCGAGGTCGAGACCGGTGTCGAGACCGTCATCGACCAGGGCCTCTACGACGACGGCTGGGAAGCGTGGGGGATCCAGGACTACGGCTTCTCGCCGGACTCGCGTTTCATCAGCTACGCCAAGCTCGAGCGCTCGCTCAACCAGTCGGTGTTCCTCTNNTCCTCTACTCCCTCGAAGGCAAGAGCGTCACGCGCGTGACGGGCGAGACGAGCGCGGACTGGAGTCCGTCGTTCTCGCGCGACGGGCGTTACCTCTACTTCCTCTCCGCGCGCACCTTCAGCCCGCGGATGGGCGAGCTCGACCAGAACCACGTCTTCCTCGACATGACGCGCCCCTACCTCGTGCTTCTGCGGAAAGACGAGCCGTCTCCGTTCGGGCCGATGAAGGACGCGAAGCCCGAGACGCCGAAGGCCGAGGGTGAGGAGGAGGCCAAGGACGCGCCGCCGCGCACGATCGTCGACTTCGAGGGTCTCGAGCGTCGCGTCGTCGCCGTCGCCGGCGTGCCGGCCGGTCGCTACTTCCGCCTCGAGGCGGTCGGGGACGGCTTCCTCTACCTGAAGAAGAGCGGGCACGACTTCCTCAAGTACGAGGCGGTCGGCGACACGACGGCGGGTCGCTACGACCTCCACCACTACACGCTCGCGGCCGAGAGCGCGAACAAGACGCTCTCCGGCATCGGCAACTACCACCTGACGCCCGACGCCAAGACGCTGGCGTATCGCGCCGGTCAGACCTTCGGCCTCGTCCCGGCGACGAAGAAGGCCAAGGTCGGCGACGGCAAGCTCGCGCTCGGCGACGTGCGGATCAAGGTCGACCGTCTCGCCGAGTTCCAGCAGATCTTCGACGAGGCCTGGCGGGTCCAGCGTGACTGGTTCTACGACCCGGGCATGCACGGCGTCGACTGGGACAAGATCAAGGCGAAGTACGGTCGCCTCGTGCCCTTCTGCGGCAATCGCGCGGATCTCAACTACCTGATCGGCGAGATGATCGGTGAGCTCAACGCGGGCCACACCTACATCTTCGGCGGCGAGTTCGGCCGCGGCGGGGCGCGCATCCCCGTCGGGCTGCTCGGCGTGGACTTCGGCGTGAAGCCGGGCGACGCGTTCCCGCACTTCGCGCGCATCGTGCCCGGCCTGCCCGGGGACGAGGCGGCGCGTTCGCCCCTCGAGGAGCCCGGCTGCGGCGTCGCCGAGGGGGACTACCTCGTCGCGATCGATGGCGAGGAGGCGTCCGCCCAGGCCAACCCGCTCGCGCTGCTCGAGAACAAGGCCGGGCGTGTCGTCGAGCTGAGCTACAACAGCGAGCCGAACCGTGACGGCGCGAAGAGCTGCAAGGTGACGACGCTGCGCAGCGAGCGTGGCCTCCGCTACCGCGCGTGGGTCGAGAAGAACCGCGCCTACGTCACCGAGGCGAGCGGCGGCAAGCTCGGCTACCTGCACATCCCGGACATGATGGACAGCGGCCTCGTCGAGTTCGCGAAGGGTTGGTACTCCCAGTACTACAAGGACGGCTTCGTCATCGACGAGCGCTACAACGGCGGCGGCTTCGTCGGCGACATGATCATCGACCGCCTCGAGCGGGAGATCTGGTCTCTGACCCAGCCGCGCGAGGGGCGCGCGATCCCGAACCCCGAGCGCGACTTCCACGGCCACCTCGCCGTCCTGATCAACGCGGACACCGGCTCGAACGGCGAGTACTTCGCCAAGGCGATCAAGCTCAAGGGCCTCGCGACCGTGATCGGGAAGCGCACCTGGGGCGGCGCGGTCGGCATCGAGCCGCACCAGCCGCTCGTCGACGGCGCCGTGACGACGCCGCCGCAGTTCGCGCCGTACGGGCTCGACGGAACCTGGCTGATCGAGGGGCACGGCGTGGAGCCAGACCTCGAGGTCGAGAACACGCCGGCTTCGGTGCTCGCGGGCAAGGACGCGCAGCTCGACGCGGCGATCCGGTTGTTGCTGGAGCGGATCGCGGCGGAGCCGATGACGATCCCGGCGCGGCCGGATTATCCGGTGAAGGCCAAGGCGGGGGAGGGGCGGTAGCGCTTTCCCTCGCTTTTGTTTTTTTTGGGGGGGGATGGTGCGAGGAGTCGTGCTGGGAGTCGTGCTGGGATTAATGGGGAGAGAGATAGCTAACTTTCTCGCCGACTTCCCTTCGTCCGTTTGGGTCTTGTCCGCTTCCTTTCGGGGACAGTCGACTCCTGGTTTTGCGTTTTCTTTCTTTGTTGTCAGGAGTCGACAGTCCCCGTTCAACCGTTTCGCCGGGGAGGGGGGACCTTTTTGGGGGTCTTGTGGTTTCGGTCGTATTGGCGGTCCCCCCTCCCCGGCGTAGGTGGTTGACACCCCACCCTATTCCTTGGCAGCATTCGTTACCTACCGAACGTTCGTTCGGCATAAGGAAGGCAATTCGTGGCCAGCGAATACCTTGATAAGAAGTCCGCGGCGTCTCGGCGCAAGGTCCTTACCACGGCCCTCGAGCTCTTTTCGCGTCAGGGCTATCGCGCGACGTCGATGCGTCAGATCGCCGAGAGCTCGGGCCACTCGGTGGGCAACCTCTACCACCACTTCGGCGGGAAGGAGTCGATCTTCCAGGCGCTGCTCGACGAGTACTGGCGCCGGATCCTCGACCCGGACCTCCCGCTGAACAAGATCTTCGCGTCTGCCCGGTTCCCCGACGACATGGAGGAGATGGCGGACGCGATCGGGGACGTTACGCGGGCGAACGCACCGTTCGTCATGCTGATCTACATCGACGTCATCGAGTTCCGCGGCAAACACATCAAGAACTTCTACGAGGGCATGGCGACACGTTTCCGCGACGCCTACGGAGAGACCTTCGAAGAGCGTCGCCAGCGGGGCGAGTTCGGCGACGTCGATCCCATGGCGGGCGTGATGCTCGCCGTCCGCTGGTTCTTCTACTTCCACACCGTCGAGAGCTGCTTCGGTGCGGAGGGCCACTTCGGGATGAGCGCCGACAAGGCGGTCGAGGAGTGCATCCGCATCTTGCGCTACGGCCTGCTGCCGCGTGGCAGCGAGGAGCCGAAGTAGGCCGGGCCGTCCCCGAGACGGTGCCGGCAGAAAAAGGCGCACGGCGCGGTCCTTAGGGGGGACGCGCCGCCCGCGCCGCAGCGCCCGGAGCGCACCGGGCCCAGAGAGCTGGAGGTCAGGCATGATCAAGCAGGAAAGCGGTTCCCTCCCCCACTCGTGGCGCCGCACGGCGCAGTGGCTCTTCGTCGCGATGCTGGCGCTCGCGACGATCAGCTCCGCGTGGGCCCAGATCAACAACGGCGCCATCGAAGTCCAGGTCTACGACAACGAGAAGGCTGTTCTCCCGGGCGTGACCGTCCAGGCCACGAACGTGGCGACCGGACTCGTGCGTCAGGCCGTGACTGGCAAGAGCGGTGTCGCCCGACTCGCGGCTTTGCCGACCGGCTCCTACTCGCTGCGCCTGAGCCTCGAAGGTCACGCGACGATCGTCGAGGACGGCCTCGCGGTGCGCGTCGGACAGACGCTCAAGGTGCGCATGACGCTGAGCGAGGCGATCACCGAGACCGTCAAGGTCACGGCGAAGGCGCCTCTCGTCGACGTCTACAAGACCGACAGCTCGACGAACATCCTCCCGGAGCAGATCGAGGAGCTGCCGGTTCAGGGCCGCGAGTTCGAGAAGCTCGCCTTCATCGCCCCGGGCGTGCAGCGTGAACGCGGCGGCTTCCGCTTCATCCAGGGCGGTCCCGTCCTCGGTGCGGGCGGCAACGCGAGCCAGGCGTCGATCTTCGTCGACGGCGTCGACTTCACCGACCCCGCGCTTGGCCTCGCTCGCGCGCGCATCAGCCAGGACGCGATCCAGGAGTTCCGCGTCATCACGAACCGCTTCGACGCCGAGATCGGCGGCTCCGCTGGCGGCGCGATGTCGATCGTGACCAAGACTGGAACCAACGATTTCCACGGCTCCGTCTTCGGCTACTACCGCGCAGACTCGCTGCGCTCGACGGGCGCGCTCGAGAGCGGCGAGCAGGACTTCTCGCGCTTCCAGGGCGGCCTGACGGTCGGTGGCGCGATCGTCCCCGACAAGACGCACTACTTCTTCGCTCTCGAGCAGGTCGACGCCGACGAGATCTCCCCGTTCCGCCCGGGCGGCGCGTACACGGGCAACGCCTCCGACGTCAAACGTC
>NPIF01001017.1_pt1 | contig 34164 bp, 33 predicted proteins | sample 8637461 | NCBI WGS metagenome assembly NPIF01 (sample SAMN07420641, study PRJNA396082) | bioreactor metagenome | isolation source: sample BR12 brine-fed electro-methanogenic bioreactor BR | place: Japan: Kochi | collected 2016-12-09
AGCACCGCAACGCGATTCCTTGCAACATCCCAGGCTGGTGACGCTTTGTCGCGCTTCACGCGACCCGGAAAGGGCTAAACCCTTTCCCTACGCCATTGCGCGAGAGCCAGCATTCGTATGACCCCGACACGTTCTTGACGACGCCCCACGGGGACTTCGTTACGGCAACGCGCAAGCCGACAATTCGTAGCGACGCGCCCGTGGCGCGTCGTCAACGACGTCCCCTGGCCGCGCAAACGCAAACGCACGTCCGACCCAATGACCACCCGCTAGCGTCCGTGATAGCCTGCGCCAGGCTCGGCTGGGCCTCATGGGGTGCTGTTCTTTCTGCGAGGGGTGGGTCCACCAGTGTCGTTCTCTCGAGTCCGTCGTCAGGGCACTTTCGCGTCGTCAGGAGTCCGCTCGTGAACGCTGAAATTGCCTATCGCGTACTGTTCGGAGGCTTCGCCGGGGGGATGTGGGCTGCGGGGGGCGTGTACCTTGCGATTGCGTTCCTGGCGAACTCGAACGGCGAGAGCGCGCAGCGCTTCATCGTCGCCGCAGCCGGGACCTTCCTCTTGGGCTTGGTGGCGTTGTTCATGGTGAGGGACGACGCACCCCCGGCGACCAGCGCAGTTGACGCGATCAGCGCAGACGAAGCGATCACCGATGACGAAGAAGAGACTCGCCCCAGGACGCTGCGCGCCATCCAGATCGTCCCTTTTGCCATGGTTGTGGCGCTGATCGGCTCGTCGATCTGGTCCGGATTGTTCTGGATTTTCGATCGCACTGCCTTCCCATTGCTGCTCGTCGAGGTCGGCAACGACATTGTCTGCACCGGATGCGCCTCTGCGGTCGTACTGCTCACCGCGGGCGCCATGGGGATCCCGCTGATGGAGATCGTCATGGGGGTGGAGCGTCTTCCCGAGTTGCCCCGCCTACAGCGCATGGGGCTCGCATTCTTCTTCATGAGTCTGGGCGGGGGAGTCGGGGCAGGTCTGTACTGGCTCCTCGCAGAGTGGCTCGGCCCTGTATAGAGGGGAGTCTCAGAGGCCAACGACGCCCTCGGTTCAAGGGCCTCCTGACTCCGCGCTCTGCTGGGTTCCGGCTTCAGACTCGAGAAGCCCACCGATCGCGCCCGCCACACGCGCGCGCAGCCGATCGAACTCCGCCGGCGCCCACGCCGCGTCGCCCGCAACCCACTCGCCGCTGACACCATCGACATAACCGATCTTCCGCACATTCGGGGCGACGCGCTCGNNCGCGTCGGGCGCTCCGCGGCCTTCGACGACGAGCGCCTCGAGCAGCTCGAGGTATTTGAGGTCGTCGATGCCCTCGCGCGTCGCCTCCCAGTCCCGCAGCGTCGAGCGTGTGCCCTCGAAGTCTTCTCCGACCTCGCGCCAGGCCCAGATCATCACGGTGTCGAGGCCGAGCCTCCACGCGAGGAAGCCGGTCTGATAGCGCACGGAGAGCGGCTGATTGCCGTAGACGTTGACGTAGGTCGAGTAGCGATCGCCCGCCTCGCGCGTGCGCGCGAGCGTCTCTTCCCCGAGGTACTTGTTGTGGTAGCAGCGGGTCTTGACCCAGGGCTCGAGGCGCAATGCCGGCTCGGGACCGACGGGCGGGAACCACAGCTTGCTCTCGTCGGGCTCCGAAAGCGTGGGCTCGTTCGCGGTGACGAGTGAGTCCGCGCCCGCCGCGTCTGCGGCGCGCAGCATCTGGATCGCCAAGCGCATCCAGCCGCGGCTGTGGTGCGGCTCGTCGGTCAGGTAGTAGAAGAGTGGCGGCCAGCCGCGCTCCTTGCCGAGCGCGTCGAAGCGGCGGAAGGCGTTCTCCCAGCCGGCGGCGACCCCGCGCCCGAACTCTGTCGTCGGCGCGGCGGCCGGGTCCGCGACGGCGTAGTACGCATCGCGCTGCCGTTCGACCTTCTCGATCCGTGTGCTCTTGTCGAAGAACACGCGGTAGCCCTCGTGCTCGTCGAGGCCGCGCTGCTTGGAGCCGTCGGGGCGCGAAACGCCCGCCTCGGCGACCGCCACCGGGATCGTGCCGGTCAGGTGGGAGTGCATCGCCACGCCGATCGGGCGCTCGATGCCGAGCCCTTCCTCGCGCGCGGTCTCGATGACGTGGACGAGCTTCTCGAGCCCCTCGCGGTAGTCGAAGCGGCCGTTTTTGTAGCGCGGCATGATCTGCTTCGGCCAGCCGTGGTTCACGCAGAGCGTGTTCATCCCGTGGGCGCGGCTGTTCGCGAAGCTCTCTGCGCTGACCGGGTAGTTGTCGCCGTAGAGGAAGTAGGCCGGCCCCGCCTCGCGCAACCGGAAGGGCAGGACCTCGAGCTCGAGCGGGATCGTGCGCGGCTCCTGGCCTTTCGCGGCGAAGCTCAGCGTGCCCGCGTAGCGTCCCGCCGCGGCGTCCTCCGGGACATGCACCGTCACCCAGAACTGCTGGGTCTTCCCGGCTGCGATCGCGGTGCTCGCGCGCGCGTCGAGCACGCCGGGATGGAGCTCCTGCCGTTTGACGCGCACCCAGCGTGGCCGTGGCTGCACGTAGCGCGTGATGCGCACGTCGATCGCACTCGCCGGGATCGTCGCGCCGTTCTCGCCAGTGAGCGCAGACGCGGTGAGCGCGGCGTCCTCGAGCGCGACGCGCGCGAGCACACCGACGCTCGCGGGCTCGTATTCCCCGGGCGTGGCGACGAGCGCGATCGTCGGCGAGAGCTCCTCGGAGCGCGGCCAATCCTCTTGCCAGATCGGCTCGAGCGTGTGGCGTGTGAACAGATGCACGTCACCCGCGGGCAGTGGAGCGCGAGCCGGGCCGCAAGCTGCGCAAAGGGACGCCAACACGAGAGCGGGGAGCAAGGCGCCAAGGCGCGCGAGGGTGCGGCTCATCGGATCTCCTCCTGATGTCGTCCGGGGATGATACAGGAGCCGCGAATCAGTTAGGGCGTGGAGCACGCCAGACGACCTGCTCCCCGGTGTGGTCTTCTTCGCGCGCGTAGCCGAGGCTCTGGAGCAGCACGTCGAGCTCGACGAGGAAGCGCCGCGACTCGTGCCGCGGGAAGAACCGGGGGACGAGCTTGAGCCACCTCCCGTCCTTGCCCATCACGAGCAGGCGCCACGGCGTCTCCTCCACGAGCACGATGTCGTCCCAGGCGATCAGCGAATCGGGGCGTCCGTGAAGCTCGGCGCGGAAGCCTTCTGGCCCGACCTCGAGCGCGAGCAGGTCTTCGCCTTCGCGGCCGCGGACGAGGAAGTAGAAGCAGGCTGCGAGGACGATCGCGAGCATGCCGGCGAGCGTGCGGCCGCGTCCCCCTGTGGCGACGAACATGATCAGTACGGGGATGAAGCCAGTGCCGGCGAGGAGCAGGCGCAGCGGCTTTCCGAAGAACTCACTCGACGGAGGTTCTCGCTCGAGGCGGAGCTTCCCGAAGCTGTCGCTACCCGCGGGAGTCGAGTTCATGGCAGGGCTCTCTCCGCCTGCGGGGTGCGGGGGCGCCAGCTCGTCCTCGCGCCGCAGTCGACGAGCTCGCGCCGAAAGCCCATCGCGAGGAGCAGCACATCGAGCTCGCCGATGAAGTCCCGGTAGGCGCTGTTGTCGAATCGTTTCGAGACTACCGTGATGCGCGTGCCCGCATTCCCTTCGACCTCGAGCGTGTGTTCGGTCTCGTCGACACTGACCAGATCGTCCCACTCGATGTGGACGGGCGCGCGGCGGGCGCGCTCTGCGAAAAAGCCCTCGGGACCGATCTCGACGAGTACGGCTTCCGTGGCGCTGACGAGGTGTTTGCGCCAGAGGGGTGTGCTTCCGCCAGTGAAGAGCGCGATGAGGGCGAGGGTCTCCCACGGAGATTCGGACAGGAGGCCTTCGATGAAGAACATGCCGACCAGGAGGATCGGGCCAGCGGCGGCCGCCAGCTTCCAGTTTCTTCGTATGGGAAACCAGTACGGCTTCTCCCGGCTCAGCTTCAGCGCGTATCCGCCGTCGGAGGTGGACAGATCACTGGGCACGGCGTGTCTCCCCCTGGGACAGTGACCATTCTCGCCGGGGGCTCGCTGCCGGTCCAGCCCTCTTGGGCTCGTCGTTCGCCCTCGCAGGCGGAGCGGAGAGCGTCTTGTGGGACACCTCGTCAGCGATGGGGGTTTCTCTCTTCACGGTGAATCATCCCCCGGACTCCCCGATCTCTGGACCCTGCGAGGGCAGGGTTCGCTCGTAGGACTCCCCCTCACTTCCAAAACCCATGCCGTGGAGCATGACGACGAAATCCGCGACGAAAGTTCGGTACGCGGCGTCCTCGTAGCGCGACGGATCGACAAAGATCTTTCGCCCTCTCCCGTCGAAGACCTCGAGTCGGTGCATGGAGACGTGCGCGCCGACGGCGTGGTCCCACGCGAGGAAGAGGGGTGGGCGCTGGACACGCCCCGCAAGAAAACCGTCGGGGCCGACTTCGACCGACGTCGCCTCACCCGTCTTGCCCCACCAGATACGCCGGAGCATGCGGACGAAGGCCCCGCAGGCGGCGAGGAGAACCAGGCCGCCGATCAGGCCCGGCTGCAAGGTCACGAAGCCGGCCGCGAAGAGAACGATGACGATCGCTCCTTGCAGCGTTCGGAACTTCCGCGCACTCCAACTCGGCGGCGGGCCCGAAGCGCGCTCGAGGCGTAGGACGGGGACCCCATCGGCCGGAGTGTCATGTGTCGCATTCATGAGGCGGCCACCTTCGGGGCGTCGCCCGCTCGAGCGGTGGTGTCAGCGGGCGGCGGCTTCAGAGGAGGACGCCACGTGACCCGGTAGTCGGGCCAGACCGTGCGCACCATCCCGCGCTGCGCGAGCACTCCCTCGAGGGCTTGGAGGAAGTCCTGGAACTCTTGCTCGTCGAAGCCGTCTGTCCGGGTCGAGATCGAGCGCCCGCGGACATCGAAGAAGGTCAGGTACTCGTCGGGGAGAAGGTCGGCGCCGGCGAGCGCGTCCCACGGGAGCGCGAGGTCTTTGTACTCGGGCCGCTCCGCGACGATGGCCTCGGGGCCGAGCTCGAGGAGCGCGATGTCTTCGGGGCCGCCACGCCATCTTCTGATGAGAGACCAGACCAGGAAGACGACGAGGGCGAGGAAGACGAAGGCGACGGCCGAGTGAATCATACGGCCGGTGAGGAGCAGCACGGCGACCACGAGGAGCGGCGCCAACGGGGCAATCAAGACGATCGCGGGCCGGGACTCACGGTGCGTGAATCGATAGCGGAAACCGCGCGTCTGCCGTCTGATCCGAACGGTTTTCGATGAAGCCACGTCGCGCACGTCGTTCTCCCCCGAAGGGGATTCTCGTCGATCCTGCCGAGAATGGCGAGCGGGGCTCAGGAGCTCGAGGCGTGCACCCGGTCCCACAGCGCCAGCGTGTGCTCGACCATCGCGCCGAGACCGAACTCCGCGTCGAGCTCGGCTTGGCGCGCCTCGACCTGGGCGCGGAAGCGCGCAGGTTCGGCGAGGATGCGTGCGAGCGCGCCGTGGTAGCCGCGGTGGTCGTCCGGGACGACCGCAAAGCCGGTCTCGCCGCTCCTGAGCATGGCGGACACATCGCCGACGTCGGCGGAGACGACGGGGGTGCCGACGCCGAGGGCCTCGAGCACGACGTTCGGGCAGCCCTCGGAGTTCGAGGTGAGCAGCAGGGCGTCGAGCTCGCGGAGCAGGGCGGGGACGTCGTCGCGCGGGCCGAGGAAGTGGCAGCGCTCCGGCGGGAGCTCGGGAGCGAGGCGCGTCTGGTCCTTCTCGCCGAGGCGGGTGCCGATCACGAGGGCGTGGAGCTCCTCGCGTGCGGCGAGCTCGCGGCCCAGGATGGCGACGAGGCGCGGGATGTTCTTGACCGCCGAGTCCTTGCCGACGTAGCCGATCAGCGGCGCGTCGGCGGGGATGCCGAGCTGCTCGCGCACGTGGCACGGCGCGGCGGCGCGCTCGCGCAGCGCGGCGAAGTCGACGCCGTTCGGGATGACCTCGAGGCGCTCGGCCGGGGCACCGAGGTGCTCCGCGATGAAGCGCGCGCCGCGCTCGGAGTTGACCAGGGTGGCCGGGCAGCCGCGGAACATCGCGCGGTAGACGCGGCGTTTGATGAAGTTCGGCCGGACGACCGTGCCTCGCATCGAGGGCAGCATGCGGCCCTTCTCGATGCCGCGGCGCGCGAGCCAGGTGTAGCCCGAGGCGAGCAGGTGGACTGCGTGTACGAGCGTCGCGCGCCCCTCGGCGAGGCGTCTTCTGAGCCGCAGCGTGCGCCGGAAGTCGAGGCTGCCGCCGCGCGGGATCGTCACCAGCGGATAGCCGAGTCCCTCGAGCTCCGGGCCGTAGGGCTCGAGTTGCTCGGAGAGGCAGATCACCTCGTACGGAGCGCGCTCGGTGCCGGCGAGCGCGCGCAGGAGCGCGACGGTCTGCCGTTCGGCGCCGCCGAAGCCGAGCTGGCTGACGACGACCGCGACGCGCGGGCGCCCGCTCACGACGCCGCGCGGGCGAGCTGCCTGAACAGCAGCTCGGACTGGGCCCGCCCGTAGACGCCGAGGCGGGGCAGGCGCAGGAGGTCGGCGTCGGGTTGGAGCGGGGCAGGGGTCGAGGTCATCGCCGTGCGGAAGCCCGCGGCCTCGGCCGAGGCGCGGGCCTCGGCGCCCCAACGGCCGCCGCCGCTCGGGTTCGGGTAGGCGAAGTGCTCGACCGGAGCGCCGAGCAGCGCCTCGAGATCGGCCTTGGCCCCTTCCACTTCCTCCGCGTGCAGGGCGGGGTCCAGGCGGTCGAGGTGCGGGTGGGTGCGCGTGTGGGCGCCGATCGTCATGCCCGCCCGGGCGAGCTCGCTGACGTGATCCGGGGTCAGGAAGCTCTCGGCGAGGCCCTCGCCTCGCGCTCGCTCACAGAGGGTGGCGAGCCGATCGAGAGCCTGCTCGCGCGCGGTCGCGCTCAGCCCGGCGAAGTGGCGCGTGATCTTGCGGCGGAGCTGCTCGCGCTCGGCCGCGGTCTCGGGGACGGTGTCGGGGAGCGCCGGGTCGAGGCCGAGCGGCGCGCCGGGGGGGAGGAGGCGGGCCAGCCGCCACAGCTCGGAGATCCACAGCCCCTGGCCGCTCTCGAGCGGCCCCGTCGTCACGTAGAAGGTGGCCGGAACACCGACCGCGCCCAGGATCGGCAGGGCGACGTCGTGGTTGTCGCGGTAGCCGTCGTCGAAGGTGATCAGGGTCGCGAGGCGGTCGCCCGGTGTCCGCAGGCGTTCGGGGAGCGCGTCGGGCGTGATGACGTCGGTGTGGCGGGCGAGGGCCTCGAGCTGAGCGCGGAAGCGCGCCGGAGAGAGCGAGAGCCCGGGGTCGAGGTAGGCGTCGACGTCTTCGGGCTCGCCAACGCTGTGATAGCGCAGGATGACGACGCGTCCCGAGGCCCCGACGGCGCGGCGGTAGAGCTGGCGGCGGCGGAAGGCGACATAGAGCTTGCGCAGCACCGGATTCCCCTCTGCCCGCTCCGGCCTCGGCCTGCGAGGCTCGGCCACCGCGCGGGCGACCTTTCTCGTGGGCGGCTGGAGAATATATGATCGCCCCAGCATCCGTGCGGCAAGCTTTCGTACGGAGCGCTGCCGGGCTCGGCGCGGCGCGGATGTGTGGTCACGGGAGGCAGGGTCGTTGCAGGAGAGTCGGGAAGTGGCGGCAGGGGAGGTGTCGGCACGGCGTCGTGAGGATACGCGGCACCTCGTGTCGGCCAGCCTCATCGTGACGAGCCTCGGCCTCGTCACGAAGGTCGTCAGCCTGGTGACCCAGTCCGTCGTCGCGGCCCTGTTCGGCGCCAACCGCCTCCTCGACGCGATGCGGGTCGTTCTCAACGTGCCGCAATTGTTCTCCACGTGGGTGGAGATGCCCGTGCGCGCGGCCATCGTCCCGCTCTTCACGCAGCTCCGGCAGCGCGACGGCGAGGAGGCTGCGTGGCGCGCCGCCTCGAACATCATCCACGTACTCGCCGCCGTCCTCGTCGGCATCGTGCTCTTCGTCGTGGTGTTCGCCGAGCCGATCGTACGTTTGAGCTCGCTCGGCTTCCGCGATCCGGTGCTCTGGGCCGAGATGGCGCGCCTCGCGCGCATCGTCGCGATCTCGATGTTCTTCTCGGTGCTCGCCGTCGTGCTCGGCAGCCTGAGCAACATCTACCGCAAACAGCACCGCCCGGCGTTCGGTCGCCTCGCGAATGGCGCGCTGATCCTCGCTGCCATCTCCCTGCTGGGAGGGAGCTTCGGGCTCGACGCGTGGGCCTGGGGCCTCGTCGCGGGGTCGGTGGGCGCTTTCGTCTGCCAGCTCCCTCTGCTCTGGCAGCACCGCCGCCACTACCGGATGGTCTTCGAGCCGCGCGCCAAAGAGATGAAGGACCTGCTCGCGACGGCGCTCCCGCTCTTCATCGGGCTGACCGGCACGCGCATCGACGTCCTGATCGACACGAACTTCGCGTCCTTCCTCGCCCACGGCAGCCTCTCGGTCCTGATGTACGCGACCTTCCTCGCCGTCGTGACGACGGACATGCTCGTCTCCGTCAGCTCGACGGTGTTGTTGCCGCACTTCGCCCACCTCGTTGCGGAGAAGCGCTTCGACGAGCTGCGAGGACGCCTCGTCCAGGCCCTCGGGGGCTATCTGCTCGTGCTGCTTCCGGTCGCGGCGTTCCTCATCGTCGGCGCGCGCCCGGTCGTCGCGATCTTCTTCGAGCGCGGGGAGTTCACGCCGGAGATGGCGGCCCTGACCGCGATGCTGCTCCCGATCCTCGCGCTCTCGGCCCCGGCGTTCGCGATGGGCCAGGTGCTTGCGCAGGTGCACATCAGCGGGGGCGACACGAAGACCCCGATGAAGGTCGGTTTCTGGCGTATCGGGTTCAAGGTTCTGATCAGCGCGTCCTTGATCCTGCCGCTCGGCATCTTCGCGCTCGCGATCGCTTCGACGGCCTCGTCCTACTTCCGGACCGCGCTGCTCTGGCGCCGGCTCCCTGCCGAGCGGCGGCCGGCCGGCGCCCCCTTCGCGCGCCTCGCGTGTACGCTGCTCCTCTCGAGCGCGATCGGGGGCGGCGTGGGCGCGTTCCTGCTCGCGTGGCTGCCGCCTTTTGGCGAGGGGCTCGTCCCGACGGCGCTGCGCCTCGGGGTCGCGGCGGGCGGCACCTTCGTGACGCACCTTCTCGTGGCAGGGCTCCTGGCCCCCGAGGCGCGGGCGATGTTCACCCGCGTGCTCAAGCGCGGCGGCCGCTGATCCCTGTCTATCCACAAAGGAAGGGCCGGAGGGTCGCCCCCCCGGCCCGGTCCTGGTTCTGAAGCCGAACTAGCGTTCCGAGCCGAAGCTCCCTACCGCTCGGACTCCTAGTGGACGGCGCTCTTCGGCGCTTCGTCCGCAATCTGCTTGCAGGTCATGCTGAGCAGCTTGCAGAGATCCTTGGCGCGGACCTGGAGCTGGCCGAAGGTCCGCTCCTCGCCGGTGAACGGGTCGGTGACGACGAAGGGGTCGCCGTTCGGGAGCTTGCCGCTGAGGAAGCCGGAGATCCGGGACTCCTCGTTCGCATCGCGCGGGTCGACGTGCGTGAAGACGGTGTTCGTCTCGCGGGCGTGGCAACCGCTGCAGGTCCCGATCGAGAACAGATGCCGGGCTTCGTTGTTGACGACGCCCGAGGCGCTCCAGAAGGTGCTCGACTGGTAGCGCGCGGCGGCGCCGAGGAAGTGCTCGCCGTCGAACTGAGCGGGGACGACGTAGGTGCCGTCCAGAATGGCGCTCTCGTTCTGGTTGATGAAGTCCGCGAGAGCTTGGGTCCCGTTCCAGTTCGTCGTGTCGAAGTTGCCCTCGGGAGTCTGCTTGACGGTGGTCTCGACGAGCGGCGCCGGGCCTCCGGTCCGGCTCTGGCCCGCGCTGAGCACGTACTCGCGCAGCTCCCAAGGCGAGTCGGCGAAGATCTCGTTCGTGCGGACCTGGTTGATCCCGCTGCCGTTGGGCTTCGAGGTGTCGACGTTCATACCGGCGAAGTCGTCGGTGATCGCCTGCAGGGCCTGGTTGAAGGTCTCACCGAAGCTCTGGATCGAGCCGAGCGCGTGCCAGCGCTCCGCCCAGGTCTTCGTGGCCTGGCAGCCGGAGGACTTCAGGCCGTACTCGAGGATCACCGTTCCGCGGAGCTGGTTACCGTTCTCGTCGAGGAAGCCGAACACGAAGCGCCCCTCTCCGGCGCTGCTGCTGCCGTAGCCCCCACCGTGGCGCAGGTCCAGGCGCGAGACGATGGCGAGCAGGCGGAACGGCGCGAGCTTCATGTCGAGGACTTTCCCTCCGCTGGCTGCGAGCCACGGGTCGAGGATCGTCGTCTTCATGCTCGGCCGCGCGGGGACGTCGAAGCCGTTGATGTTGAGCTGGGGCGCATCCCACGTGAGGAGCCAGTTCGTGACGAAGCTCGAGAGCGCCTCGGGGTCGCTCGTACCCGCGAGCCCCTCGACGAGCTTCCCGAAGGTCCAGGCGCCGCGCACCTCCGGCGGGACGACGGTGGGGCAGGGGCCCCAGCTCGTCCGGGCGCAATCATCGACCACCGACACGTCGGTGATCATCAGCTCCTTCTCCTTGACGACCTTGCAGACTGGCTGGGGACTCGGCAGCGCGTCCACCGCCTCGCGTGGGCTGGCAGCCTCCTTGGCGGCGAGTGCCGGCAGGCAGAGAAGGCTGAGCAGCGAGACGACGAACAAGCTCCGTGACCATGTCTTCATCATCGATCCTCCCTATCGATTTCCGGACCCGCGCGTTCCGTGTTCCCTTCCTGCCCGGCGAAGCTCCCAGCCATGAGCCTCGCGCGAAGGGGTCTCGGCACGGCACACACGGGTCCCGTCTCCTTGCGCGCCGCCTCCGGGGATGGCCCCGGCAGATGGCGCAAGAACGTGTTGTGTGGTTTGCGCTGCGGACGTCCGGACGCTGGGAGATCGAGACGGTTGCTGGGTCCGGTCGGCTTGGGGCCGAGTTGTGAATAATCAGATGCTCGCGGCGCGTAATGGAGACTACGAAAAAGGCGGCTTACGTGCAAGGGGTTCTGGTTAATAAAGTATGGAAACTCTGAAAATCCTTATGGCACGGACATTTTCGGGGGAAGATAGGGGGGAATGTCGGTAGGGCTGGCTCCGGGAATTACAGGTTATTTCGCTTGACCTGGGGTTAAATGCTTACGGTCTGAGAACTTTGTCGCTTCGGATTCGCCGCGCGTCACCGCTTCGCGGTGGAGCCTGGGTGCGTCGGCGCCGACCGAGAGAGCGGAGCCCGTCACCGTCCACATTCCGTGCCGTCGATCCGTTCTGCGGACGCCTCTCGGAGTCGTTGAGAGGGTTGTCGAGAGCTTCAAAGTGAGGAGGCGGGTGGAGAAGCGACGGGGGGCCGCTGCGAGATCGCGTTTGTGGGCATAGACTAGGGGCGCAGGATCCCCCCCCCTCGAGAGCCGGTCGACCCCGTCGCATCGCTGGTGCGGCGCTGGCCCCGGCCCAAGCGCCAGGAGCACCGGGCGATGAAACTGACCACCAGGGCGCGTTACGCGCTGCACTGCATGCTGGCGGTGGCTCGGCTCGGGACCGACGGCCGGCCCGTCAGCCTCGATGTCGTTGCCAACCACACGGGGCTCTCGAAGCGATACCTCGAGCAGCTCGCGATCGCTCTCAAGCACGCTCACCTCCTCCGCGGCATCAGCGGCCGCGGCGGCGGTTACGTCCTCGGTCGCGAGACCACGGAGATCCGCCTCGGCGAGATCGTCGAGGCCACGATCGGCCCGATCAGCATCGTCGACTGCGTCGCCGATCCCACCCGCTGCGAGAAGGCCGGCGGCTGCGAGACGCGCGCCGTCTACCGGCTCGTCAATCGCGCGATCCGCCAGATGCTCGACCGCTTCACCTTGTCGGACCTCGCGAGTCGCGAGCGCCTGGCCGAGCTCGTCGAGGAGTTTGGTCTCGATGGGGCGGACGAGCTGTCCTGTGATGGGGAGGGGCCGGTGGGTCCTTGTTGTGATGATGCGGATTTGCATCCACAGGCGAGCTCGTAGCCAGCTCGAAGTGACCCCGCAAGGGTGCGTCACTCGATCTAAAGCATAGTCAATAGGTGGTTTGTGGGCGCGGCTCGCGGGAGGGGGCTCTGCGCCCTCGTGCCCGCTGTCTCTCCCGCCACGCCCGAGGTGACCCCGGAATGGTGCGTTTTCTGGCTGGCGGGGCGCCGAAAGCCGGCGCCGGGACTGGGCGCCGGGCGACGACGCGAGTGGCGCGAGAGTCAGGCCAGCAAGCCCCTCAGTGGCAACACTTAGAGAAGAAACGCACCATTCCGGGGTCACCTCCTGCCACGTAAGGGGTCCGGCCCGTCTAGGGGCCGACGACGCACCTTTCCGGGGTCACCTCAGAAAGGCCGAGAAAAACGCTCAGACTTACTTGACAGTTTGTCATCCATCTCCGATCATTTTTGTCGAGGTTTCTGGAGGGTCCATGAAGCTCTCGACCAGGGCGCGGTACGGACTCCATTGCATGCTCGCCGTCGCGCGGCTCAGCGGCGACGACGGGCCTGCGTCTCTCGAGCTGGTTCACCAGCGGACGGGAATCTCCAAGCGATATCTCGAGCAGCTCGCGATCGCGCTCAAACACTCGGGCTTGCTCTCGAGCATCAGCGGGCGCGGCGGGGGCTACTTCCTCGCGCGCGAGGCGAGCGCGATCCGTCTCGGGGAGATCGTCGAGGCGACGATCGGGCCGATCAACATCGTCGACTGTGTCTGCGATCCCCATCAGTGCGCCAAGGCCGACCACTGCGAGGCGCGCCTCATCTACATGCTGATCAACCGCAGCATCACCGCGGTGCTCAACGAGTACTCCCTCGCGGATCTCGGCGATGCCGACCGGCTCGCTCAGATCGTCGAGACCCTGGAGGCGCAGGGGGGCGGAGCTCCCGGCGTCGACCACACCGACCCGGAGGACCTCTGCGGCTGCTCGATCGAGCGGGTACTCCCCGGTTCGAAGGAATCACGGCGCGACGGCGAACAGCCGGCGCGCTGAGGAGAACGGGATGGACTTCGTGACTCACCTGATCACCTACGGGGCGCTAGCGGTCTTTCTCGCGGCCGTGATCGTGCGCTTCGTCCGTATCCAGCGCCTTCCCTTGCACGTGCGCTGGGAGGTCTACCCGGTGCCCCACGAGGGCGCTCGGGCAGAACACGGTGGCTCGCGGCTCGAGGACACCGACTGGTGGAAGAACGAGCGCAAGCCGGACAAGGTGATGGAGCTGCGCTTCATGATTCCGGAGATGGTCCTCCTCAAGGCGCTGTGGGAGCACAACCGGCGCCTGTGGTTCCGCTCCTTCCCATTCCACTTCGGGCTCTACCTGCTCGCGGGCTTCGCCGGCCTGCTCGCGCTCGGTGCGTTGCTCGGCCTGTTCGAGATCTCGCTCGGGCTGCCCTTCACGCTGCTGACGACGGGCATCGGTTTCGCCGGCGCGGTGCTGGCGGCGCTCGGGGCGCTCGGGCTGTGGTGGATGCGCCTGACGGACGCCGAGCTGAAGCCGTACACGACCTTCTCGCACCACTTCAACCTGCTCTTCTTCCTCGTCGCGCTCGGATTGCTCTTCGGCGCGTGGGGCGAGGCGGGCTGGGATCTCGCGCCCTTCACGGCGTTCTTCGGCACCCTGATGACGGGCCGCTTCGCGGCCTTCGAGGGCACGCCGCTGATGGTGAGCACCGTCGTCGTCTGGTCGTTGCTGCTCGCCTACATCCCGTTGACCCACATGTCGCACTTCTTCGTCAAGTGGTTCACGTGGCACAAGATCCGCTGGGACGACGAGCCGAACGTCCGCGGTGGCCGCATCGAGAAGATGATCCAGAAAGCCCTCGAGGCTCCGGTTAGCTGGTCTGCGCCGCACATCGGCGCCGACGGCAAGAAGAGCTGGGGCGACATCGCCGTAGAGGAGCTGCCCGAGCAATGAGCGATAAAAAGAAGAAGTTCCGCATCGAGGACGTCAGCAAGCCCAGCGAGCAGTGGATGCACGTCGACAACGCCGACCTGATGCCGCTGCCGGCCCCGCTCGACGACCCGGCCTCCGAGCCCGACTGGACGCCCCTGAGCGACGAGACGCGCGAGAAGTACGAGGCGAGTCTCGACGATACGCTTCTGCTCAACATCCCGAAGCCGGAGACGAAGGAGGAGGAGGACGAGCTCGTCCGCAAGTTCCTCTCCGGGATGCAGAAGCTCTTCGACGAGGCGAACAACTGGCCCTTCCTGCGCCCGCTCCTGATGTCGATGGAGCACTGCGCGAACTGCCAGTCGTGCTCCGAGTCCTGCCACATCTACGAGGCGAGTGGCGAGAACCCGGTCTATCGGCCGACCTGCCGCTCCGAGATCCTGCGCCGCATCTACCACAAGTACCTCAAGCCGGGCGGGAAGTTCTTCGCGAAGTGGCGTCACGGCGACATCGATCTCAACTGGACGACCGTGTCGCGCCTCGCGGAGCTGGCCTATCGCTGCAATCTCTGCCGCCGCTGTGCCCAGACCTGCCCCATCGGAGCGGACAACGGGCTGATCGCGCGCGAGATTCGCAAGGTGTTCAGCCAGGAGCTCGGCATCTACACCCCCGAGCTGCACGACAACGGCGCTGCGCTCCAGATGAAGGTCGGCTCCTCCACCGGGATGAACACTCTCGTCGTCAAGGACAACATCGAGTTCATCGACGAGGAGATGGAGGAGCAGGTCGGCTTCAAGGTCGAGACTCGCTGGGACGTCGAGGGCGCGGACGTGCTCCTGATGCACAACGCGGGCGAGATCATGGCCTGGCCGGAGAACCCTGGCGCGTTCGCCGTGACCCTCGAGGCGGCTGGCGTCAACTGGACGATGGCGTCGGAGCCGCTCGCCTACGACTCGATCAACTACGGTCTGTTCTACGACGACGTCATGCTCTCGAAGGTCGTGGTACGCCACGCGATGGCGGCGAAGAAGCTCGGCGTCAAGAAGATCGTGATGGGCGAATGCGGCCACGCGCACAAGGCGCTGACGATCATCGCCGACCGCGTGTTGACCGGCGATCTCAACATCCCGCGCGAGTCTTCGATGACGCTACTTCGGGACATCGTGATGGGCGACAAGATCAAGTTCGACCCCTCGCGCAACGACTTCCCGGTCACCCTGCACGACCCCTGCAACATGGTGCGGCTGATGGGAGTCGTCGAACCGCAGCGCGAGATCGTGCGCAAGCTCTGCCCGCAGTTCCGCGAGATGACGCCGCACGGCGTCGACAACTACTGTTGCGGCGGCGGAAGTGGCTTCGCCATCCACTCGAAGCACAACTTCGAGGAGTGGCGTTTCAAGATCTCCGGGCGCAAGAAACTCGAGCAGATCCTCGGTGCGTTCCAGGAGTGCATGGACCCCGAGACGCCCAAATACGTTTGCGCACCTTGTTCGAACTGTAAGGGGCAGATCCGCGATATCCTCGCCCACTACGACCTGTGGGAGAAGAACAAGATCCTCTACGGCGGTTTGGTGGAGCTGATCGTCAACGCCATGGAGGATGTCCCTCCCGGCTTCCTCGAGTGGGAGTGGCACTAGAGCGGAGAGGGTCCGATGAGTGGAAGGATCCTGGTCATCGACGACGAAGACACCATCCTCACCTACCTGACGATGGTCTTCGAGGATGCTGGCTACGAGGCCCTCTCCGCGCCCGACGCGGACGAGGGTCTCGCAGTCGCCCGGCAGAACAAGCCGGATCTGATCACGCTCGACATCATGATGCCGAAGCGCTCGGGGATCTCCGCCTATCGCGAGCTGCGCGGCGACGCGTTGCTCTGCGACATCCCGGTCATCTTCATCAGCGGGTACACGGCGCTCTGCGATATAAAGGATCCGAGTGCGTTCCGCACGATCGTCAAGGACGAGAGCATCCCGCGTCCCGAGGCGTGTTTCGAGAAACCCATCGAGGTGCCGCGACTGCTCGAGACCGTCGCGCGCCTGCTCGGGAGCAAGCGGGAGGAGGCCGCAATTTGAGCCGCGAGGACGTCAAGCGCTGGATATACGAGGAACTCTTCGACGCGGTTCCCGTCGGGATTTGCGTCGTCGACCGCGAATACCGGGTCGTCGACGCGAATCGTCACTTCCGCACCGCCTACGGCGACATCTCCGGGCGGCACTGCTACGAGCTCTACAAAGGGCGCAGTGAACGCTGCCGGCACTGCGGGGCTGCGCACACCTTCGACGACGGCCGGACGCGGGTCAGCGAAGAGGAGGGCATCCGCCGCGAGGGGGAGCAGACCTACTACATCGTGCACACGATGCCGCTCCGCCGACCGGACGGCACGATCCCCTACGTGATCGAGATGTCGACCGACATCACCGAGATCCGCCAGCTCCAGCGCGAGAAGCTCGAAGCCGAGCGTCTGGCGGCCGTCGGCGCGACGGTGGCGGGACTCGCGCACGGCATCAAGAACATCATCATGGGCCTCGAAGGTGGCATGTACGTCGTCAACTCGGGGATCCGCCGCAACGACTCGAAGCGCCTGCTCAACGGTTGGCAGATGCTCGAGCAGGAGATCACGCGGATCTCCTCGTTCGCGAAGGAGTTCCTCGACTTCGCCCGGGGCCGCGTCCCGCGCGTGCAACTCGTCGATCCGAATCGCGTCGCGATGCAGGTCATCGACTTGTTCAAGGATCGGGCTCAGCAGTCCGGGATCGCGCTCCAGCCCGACCTCGATCCCGACATCGAAGCGGCCGCGATCGACGAGGAGGGGCTGCACACGTGTCTCTCCAATCTCGTGAGCAATGCGATCGACGCCTGTGAGATGAGCGACAACCCCTCGAAACACGTCGTGCTCTCGACCTGTGACCACGAGGGCGTCCTGATCTACCGCGTCGCCGACGACGGCGTCGGTATGGAGTACGACGTCAAGCGCAAGGTCTTCACCAACTTCTTCTCGACCAAAGCGGCGGGGAGGGGTACCGGGCTGGGCCTGCTCACCACCAGGAAGATCGTGCAGGAACACGGAGGACGCGTGTCCTTCGAATCCGAAGAGGGCAACGGCTCGGTGTTCAGGATCGAGCTCGTCCGGGCCAACCTCCCGGAGCCGGACGCGCTCTTGGCACAAGTGTCTGACAGTGAGGTCTCCAGAACGGGGACCGAGAAGGATAAGGAGTAGCGGTCATGGTCCGCGCATCAGAGAAGACGATTCTCGTAGTTGAGGACGAGCCAGACGTCCGGCTCTTTCTTCAGACCGTCCTGGAAGACGCCGGTTTCAAGGTGATCACCGCGGCGGATGGAGAGGCCGGCTGGCAGCTCATCAAGGAGCGGCGGCCGGACTTCATCTCGCTCGACCTCATGCTGCCCAAGAAAAGCGGACACCGCCTCTTCCGCGACTTGCAGGCCGACCCCGAGCTCAAGGACATCCCGGTGATGATCGTGACGGCACACGCGGACGACGAGTTCGGGCGTGGCGAGCCGGGCGATGTCCTCAACAACATCTTGCAGGAGGGTCCAGGCAAGTACCTCAAGAAGCCGGTCCAGCCGCAAGACTACGTGCGCTGCGTGCAAGAGGCGCTCGGTGTCGAGCTCGACTCCGAGGTCGAGAGCCGCATCGACCTCAAGGAAGAAGTGCGCCGCCTGATGACGGAGGCGGACTCGGAGACGCTGCAGGCTGCTCTCGACGCACTGCGCAAGCAGTGAGCGCAGACGGAGACACCATGACCAGCGGTAAGAAGATCCTGATCGTCGACGACGAGCCTAGTGTCGTCACCTACCTGACCACCTTGCTCGAGGACGCGGGTTTCGAGACGGTCTCGGCCGGAGACGGCGCGGAAGGGCTCGACAAGGTGCGCAGCGAGAAGCCGGACCTCGTCACGCTCGACATCACGATGCCGAAGAAGTCGGGCGTGAAGCTCTATCGCGAGATGAGGGAGGACGCCGAGACGGCGTCGATCCCCGTCGTCGTCGTCACGGCGGTCACTGGCAAGGGTGGGAGCTCGGAGGAGTTCGAGCAGTTCCTCGCGTCGCGGAAACAGATCCCGCCGCCGAACGCGTTCATGGCGAAGCCGATCGAGCCGGAGTCCTTCGTTGCGAAGATCCGGGAGCTGCTCGGCTGAGCCGCACCAGGGAGGAATGCTGACGGGGCGGAGCGCTACGGCGCTCCGCCTTTCTCATGAGGAGGTCTTGTGCAGCGGTGCGAGCTTCCTCGCCAGTGCGCCGCCTCCGTCCGGGGCGGCGTTGATGATCATCACCGTGTCGTCGCCCGCGACGGTGCCGAGCACGCCGTCGAGCGCGGCCTCGTCGAGCGCGGCGGCGACCATGGGGGCGGTCCCGGGCTCGGTGTGCAGCACGGTGAGGTTGAGCGAGGCGTCGATGCGCGTGACGAAGCTCGTCAGGCGCTTGCGGAGTGCCTCGCCGCCAGGCGACGACGAGGCGTTCTTCTCGGAGGGCATGGGGCGTCTCCCGCCATTCGGAGTGACCGGGGCCGAGCGGATTGTCTCCCATGGTAGGGCGACTCCCGTGCGAGCCCAAGGTCGAAAGCGACGCGCCATCGAACGATGCGCGAAAACCCGCTATGCTCGGCCCGCTCCGAAGCGCCACCGCTCGTGGTTGGAAGGGAGGCTGCCGTGACGCTGGTCGTTCTCGCCGTGTCCGCGCTCGTCGTCATCATCAGCGTGGTGGCCGTCGTGCTCTATGCGCGCGGCTCCTCGCGCCGGGTCTCTCCCCAGCGTCCCGAGCCGGAGCCAGCCCGCGGTGTCCGCCTCGATCGCTTCTGGGAGATCGTCGGCGGCGTTGCGACCGCAGCGAGTGGCGAGGCCCGCATCGAGGCACTGCGCGACGCGCTGAGCACGATGCACCCCGACGACATCGAGACCTTCGCGGCGCGCTTCGAGGGCCTGATGAGCCGGGCCTTCACCTGGGACCTCTGGAACGCCGCGTACGTGATCGGAGGCGGTTGCAGCGACGACGCGTTCATGGACTTCCGCACCTGGCTGATCTCGTGCGGACGCGATGTCTACGAAGCGGCGCTTGCCGACCCCGACAGCCTGGCCGCTGTCGTGGAGGACGACGCTCCGGATGCATGCTTCGCGCTCGAGAGTTATCGCTACGTGCCCGTCGAGCTGCTCGAGGAGCTCTACGAGCGCGAGCTCTCCGGCGACGGTGGGACCGTGCCGCTCGAGCCGGCGGGTGAACGTCTCGACGAGACGGGCGACGCGCTGCGCGAGCGCTGCCCACGTTTGTGGGCGCGCTTCGCAGAGGGTCCGCTGCGCTGACCGAATCCCTGGATCGTCAACTGACGCCGATCCTGTCCCACTCCCGAATCACCCGTGGTTCGGGACACTAGGTGATGACTTGCTCCGGCGTGGACGCGCGCTCCATCGCGCCGCGGCCCTCGCCGCTTCCTCCGGGCACCAGCGGCAGGCGGATCACGAAGATGGTGCCCTCACCGGGTTTGCTCTCGACGTGGATCGTGCCGCCGTGGCGCTGGGTGATCACCCCGTGCGCGATCGCGAGGCCCTGGCCGGTGCCCTTGCCCACCTCCTTGGTGGTGAAGAAGGGGTCGAAGACGTGGGCCTGCACCTCGGAGGGCATGCCTTTGCCCGTGTCGCGGAAGCGGAGCTCGACGTGCTCTCCGTCGAGGCGGCTCGTGACCTCGATCATGCCCTTCTGACCCAGCTCGGGTTCGACGACCTCCTCGATTGCGTGCGCGGCGTTGATCAGAATGTTGAGGAAGACCTGGTTGAGCTCTCCGGCATGACAGGGCACGGGCGGGAGGCTCTCGTCGAGGTCGAAGTCGACGTCCGCGACGTACTTCCACTCGTTGCGCGCCACGAGCACGGTGCTCTGCAGCGCTTCGTTGATGTCCGTCGGGCGGGAGTCGTCGCTGCCGGGGTGGGAGAAGGTCTTCATCGCGCGCACGATCTCGGCTACCCGTGAGATGCCGTCGAGCGACTGGGAGATTGCGCGAGGGATCTCATCGGCGAGGTACTCGACATCGATGTCTTCGCGGATCTGCTCGACCTCGGCGGCGATGTCCTTTGCCCGAGATGGGTCGGGTCCGACGCCTCGCAGGGTCTCGTAGGCCTCGACGAGGCGGCTGAGGTCACCGAAGCCGTCGGCGAGGAAACGGACGTTGTCGCCGACGAATTGCGTCGGGGTGTTGATCTCGTGGGCGATGCCGGCTGCGAGCTGCCCGACCGCCTTGAGTTTCTGGGCTTCGCGCAACTTGTCGCGCGCAGCATCACGCTCTTTCTCCGCAGCGTTGCGCTGTGAGACATCGTGGACGCTGAAGATCACGCTGCTCAGCGTGCCCGCGCGGGTGCCGAGCACGGCACCGGAGAGCATCACCTCGGCGATCCCGCCGCTTGGGCGCTCGATCTGGAGGTCGAGACCCGCGACGGACTCGCCCGCGCCGCAAGCGCGGCGGATCTCCTCGATCTCGGCTCCGCCCGCGCCGCCGAGTTCGCGTACGGGCCGGCCGAGCGCAGACTCGGCGGGGAGGGCGAAGATCTCCTCGGCAGCGCGGTTCCAGATCACGATGCTCCCGTCAGGGTCCAGCGCGACGATGCCGACGGGGGAGGCGTCGATCAGTGCGTCGAGCTGTAGGTTGGCGGCTTTGAGCTGGCCCGCCGCGGAGCGCACTTCTCGCTCGAGCTCGAAGAGCCTCTCCCGAGCACTGCGCGTCAGCGCCCACTTCGATGTCAGCGCGTGGACGAGCTGCTGGACCTCGATCGCGTCGTACGGCTTCTTGAGTACGAGCACGCGATCGGAGTGGCCTACTTTGGAGACGATCTCGCTCCACGTGTGGTCGGCGAACGCGGTGCAGATCACGATCTGCAGATCGGCGTCGGCATCGAGCATGCGGACCGTCGTCTCGAGGCCGTCCCAGCCCGGAGGCATGCGCATGTCGACGAAGGCGACCTCGTACGGTTGCCCCTCTCTCAGCGCGCTCACGACACGGTGCAAGCCCTCCTCTCCCTGGAAGGCGGAATCGATCTGCAGTGGGATCGCGGGCTCCTCCGCGGGTTTCGTGTCTCCGAATAGCTCGGCTTCGAGTGCCTCGAGTACGCCGTCGGTGTCGTCCGTCTCGAGGATCTTGCGGAAGTCGCCGTGAATTCCCTCGTTGTCGTCAACGATCAGGATGCGTCGACAACACTTCTCGGGCTGCATCGCTCACTCCTCCCTTTTCCCTCGTCTCCGAGGGAAGCACTAGTGTGAATCGTGCGCCGCGCCCCTCTCCTTCGCTGTGCACGTCGATCCGTCCACCCATCGCACGGGCCGAGACAGAGGCACCGTGAAGGCCGAATCCATGCCCGTCCTTCTTCGTCGTGAAACCGTGTTGAAAGATTCTGGTCAGGTTGTCGGCCGAGATGCCGACGCCGTTGTCTTCGATCTCGAAGTGGAGCTCGTCGCCGCGCGTGAGAACGCGGATGTCGATCATCCGGTGTCCGGGCTCCCGGTCGGCGAGTGCCTGCTTCGCGTTGGCCAGGAGGTTCGTCAAGATCTCGAGCACGCGGTGTTTGTCGAGTCGTGCGACGAGGCCTCTGGGGCATTGCTGTTCGACCGCGATGCCGTGGGAGCGTGAGTTCGCTCCGCTGATCCGGAGCGCATCTGCGAGCAGCGCGACCACGGCAGTATCCTCCGGCGCCCCTGCTTGGCGGGCATAGCTCTGTTGGACACGGATGATCTGCTTGACGTGCTCGATGCTTTCTTCGAGTGCCGAGAGCTCCTTCCCGAGCGCACCGCGTTCGAGCTCGAGGCGCTCGCCGAGCTTGCGCGCGTACATCGCGAGCTTCGCGAGCTGCTCGGGCGTGTGGAGTTCCTGCCCTTCGGGGAATTCGAGCAGCTCGGCGAGGCGCGCGAGGCCCGCTCCCTTCGACTGCGTGAGCTGTCGTCCCATCGTACTGACGGAGATGTTCATGCTGTTGAGCGCGTTGCCCACGTTGTGAAGGACGTTCGACGCGACCTCGGCGCGTCCGGCGAGATGCGCTGCGCGCACGAGCTGCTCCTGCATCTCCACGAGCTCCCGCTCCGCGCGCTCGCGCTCTTCGACCTGATCTCTCAATCGCGTGTTGACGAGGCGCAGGTCCGCCGTGCGCTCCCGTACCCGGTCCTCGAGGAGTTCCTGGGCGTCACGCAGCTTCGCCTCCGCCCGCTTGCGGACCGTGATCTCGCGGTCCCGCTCCGCGATCGTGGAGCGGAGCTGGTCGGCTTGCTCCCGGAGCAACGTGAGTCGTTCACGCTGGTAGTTGACCCGCTGCCGAAGATCCTCCGGCGTGATCCGCATGGCCGCGAGAGTGCGCGCATAGCTCTCGGCGACGGCGCGCGAGAGCCCTTCGCCGTTCTTCTCGACGACCTCTCGGATCGCTGCGTGGGCTGTCGCTGCGCCGACGATGCCGGCGAGCCGGCGCTCGATTCGACTCTGCAGCTCGACCGTCTCGACGGGGCTGAGCAGTTCGTGTCCCGTGACGCCAACCGCGGCGAACTCCGCGTCTACGAGACGCAGTGCCTCGCTCTGCTCGTGGTACTTCGCGAGCAGGGTCACGAACTCGAGTCGCTGGCTCGCTGCGCTGATCGTGCGTTTCTCGGGAGCCTCCGCTCGCGAGCGCGAGGGCAGGGCGTTCTCGCTCTCGAAGGCGAGAGATCCGAGGACGTAGCACAGCGCATTGATACCAAGGGACCAGAGCACGCCGTGAGTCAGCGCGTCGCCGCCCTCGATGCCGAAGAGTGCTTCAGGGCGGAGCCAGGACCATCCGAAGGGCCCGTCGTCGAGCCACTGGGACGAGAGCAGGTGGCCCCGACTCAGCGCCGGCAGGAGGAGCGTGTAGACCCAGACGGTGGCCCCCGTGCTGATACCGCAGTAAGCGCCGAAGCGCGAGGCCCGCTTCCAGAGCAATCCGCCGAGGGTTGCCGGAGCGAGTTGTGCGACGGCGGCGAAGGAGAGCGAGCCGATCTCGACGAGGAGGAGCGAGCGCTCGAGGAGCCGCTCGAGAAGGTAGCCGGTCGTGATGAACAGCGCGGCGGTGGCCCAACGCAGTCCGAGCAGGTGTCGATTGACGAAGTTCCGGAGCCGCGTGCGTTCGGCGAGGGGGAGGACGAGGTGGTTCGTCACCATCGTCGAAATCGCCATCGTCTCGACGATGATCATGCCGGTGGCCGCGGAGAAGCCGCCGAGGAAGACAAGGAACGCGACCCCGTCGGCTCCGAGTGCGAGAGGGACACCAAGGACGTAGGTGTCGGGGAGGAGAGAGGGGATGTCGAGGGCGAGGCCCGCGAACGCGGCCGGGAGTACGAAGAGCGTGATGAGCAAGTAGTAGCTCGGCGTCATCCACGAAGCCGTCGAGGCGTGGCGGGGAGAGACGTTCTCGACGATCGCGACATGGAACTGGCGCGGCAGGAGAGTGAACGCGCACGCGGCCAGAGGGATGCCTGACAACCAGACGAACACCTCAGTGGCGCTCGAGCCCCCGCTGAACGGCGTGTGGGCGGGCCAGCCTTCTGAGAGCCGGTCGAGGAACCCGGTGGGTCCGTCGAAGACGACGAAGACGAAGAAGAGGCCGGCGACGACTGCGACCCCGAGTTTGACGAGGGACTCGACCGCGATGACGAACATCATCCCGGGGTGGCGCTCGGTCGGCGCGAGGCGCCTGAGCCCGAAGACGATCGTGAAGGCGATCATCGCGGCGACGACGATGGGACCGATGACTCCGTCGTACTGGCTCGATGCGTGGTCCGCGACGAGCAGCTCCGAGGTCTGGGTGACCGAGCGAAGCTGCAACGCGACGTACGGGGCCAACCCGGGCACGAGCAACGCCGCGACGAGAGCGGCGACGCCTTGGGACTTTCCGTAGCAGGTCGAGATGAAGTCGGCGACGCTCGTCGTGTGACATGCCTCCTTGAGGCGCAGCACACGCTGGAGGAGCGGGAGACCGAACACGAGCACGAAGGTCGGGCCGAGGTAGGTGGGCAGGAATCGCATGCCCTCTCGCGCAGCGACCCCGACGCTGCCGAAGAAGGTCCACGACGTACAGTAGACGCCGAGCGCGAGGGCATAGACCTCCGGACGGTTGGCGAGGCGGCGGGCGAGTCGGCTGCGACGCTCCCCCCAGCGCGCGAGCAGGAAGAGGAGCCCGATATAGAGGCCAATCGAGACGAGGAGGACGGAGACGCTCACGGTAGAGGCTCCCGCGTCCGGGCGGGGCTCGTGCGTGAGTCCTCGCGATGCTGGTGGCGGTGGAACAGTCCGCCGATGACGATGGCGACCGCCCAGAAGATGAAGAGAGCGAGGGCGAGAGCCAACGGGGAGCGCGCCGCGGCGAGCGTCAGGCTCAGCGCGGCGAGCAGCGCCAGGGCGAGTCCGGAACGCCCTTCGGGCGTCACGAACGGATTGCGAAAGCGTCCCATCGAGCTGCACGTCCTTGCAGCCCTTCCCACTTCATACAGCTAAGTCCTTCGGGGGAGCCCGGCAACCTCCAAAGGCGGGCACTCGGGGTTCAAGCCGGCGGGTTCGGAGCCGATACGAGGGGCAAGGGAATCTCGGGAAGATGTGAGGACAGGCATGCGCGCCGCGGCACGAGCCGCGAGGGGGGCCGATGGCCACGCGCATCCTCTTTGTCGACGACGAGCCCAGGATCCTCGACGGGCTCCGTCGCATGCTCCGCTCCAAACGCAAGGAGTGGGAGATGTCCTTTGTCGGGAGCGGAGCCGAGGCGCTCTCGCTGCTCGGAGAGCACGCGTTCGACGTCGTGGTCAGCGATATGCGGATGCCGGGGATGGACGGCGCGGCGTTGCTCGACCACGTCAAGGCGCGTCACCCGGAGGTCGTGCGCATCATCCTCTAGGGTCACTCCGAGATCGACATGGTCCTTCGTTCCGTCGGACCTTCGCATCAGTTCCTTGCCAAGCCTTGCGATCCGGAGGTCCTGACCCAGACGATCGCGCGCGCGTGTTCACTCCGGGACACGCTGGATCGCTCACCGCTTCGCAAACTCGTCAGCGGGATGAGCGAAGTGCCGAGCATGCCGTCGCTCTACAAGGAGCTGATCGGGCTCCTGCAGTCCGGTACGGCCTCGCTCAAGGAGGTCGGCAGCGTCGTGGCGCAGGACGCCGGGATGACCGCCCAGCTCCTTCGCCTCGTCAACTCGGCATACTTCGGGATCACGAGCGCGGTGACGAGCGCGGAGCGCGCCGTCTGCTTGCTTGGACTCGGGACGATCACGTCCTTGGTGCTGAGCTCCGGCGTGTTCAAGACGCTCGAGAGCCGGGTCTTCGAGGAGCTGAACTTCGCGTGGATCTGGGACCACTGCCTGGCGACCGGAGTGCTCAGCTCGCACCTCGCGCGCCTCTTGGGCGCGGAGACCCGCGTCATCGAAGACGCTTTCACCGCAGGGCTCCTTCATGACATCGGACGCGTGATTCTCTGCGCGAACATGGGCGAGGAGTACGAAGTGGCGGTCCGCGGGGCGAGCGAACGCCGGAAGACGACGCTGGCCGCAGAAGAAGCGGCCTTCGGAGCCAATCACGCCGAGGTCGGTGCGTACGTCATGCGCCTCTGGGGGCTGCCGGACTCGGTCAGCGAAGCGATCGCGTATCACCACCGCCCGAGTCGGTTGCCGGGGCCGCCCTCGCCGCTCCTCACGGCGGTGCATGTCGCGGACTGCGTCGAGCACGAGATTGCCGGCAGGGAGACCGCGCTCGAGCACTCGGGCTTCGACAAGGAGTACCTGTTGCGCTCGTACACGGCGGAGGAAGTGCGCGCGTGGCGCGAGTTCTGCGAGGAGAAGCTCGCGGCGGAGGAGGTCTGCTGACGATGGAGAGAATCCTCTTCGTCGACGACGAGCCGAACGTCCTGCACGGCGTGCGGCGTACGCTGCGCAAGGAGTACGCGGTCGAGACCNNCGGAGCGTGGGCTGGAGCTGATCCGCGATGCGGGCCCGTTCGCCGTCGTCGTCTCCGACTACCGCATGCCCGGCCAGAACGGCGTCGACTTCCTCTCGAAGGTCGCCGAGCTCGCGCCGGAGAGCGTGCGCTTGATGCTGACGGGGCAGGCCGACCTCGAGGTCTCCACCTGCGCGATCAATCAGTGCAAGATATTCCGCTTCCTGACCAAGCCGCTCCTGCCGGACGACCTCCGGGCGGCGATCGGTGCGGCGCTTGCTCACTACCGGCAGCGTGGCGCGGAGCGTGATCTGCTGGAGAAGACGCTGGCGAGCAGCGTCAACGCGCTGACCGAGGTCCTCGCCCTCGTCAACCCGGCCGCGTTCGCCCGCTCGGTGCGGCTGCGCGGCTACGTCGCTCATATGGTCCGGCGATTGCGCCTCGCCGAGCCGTGGGAGCACGAGATGGCGGCGATGCTCTCCCAGATCGGCAGCGTGACCTTGCCGCCGGACGCGGTGGAGCGATACCAGGCAGGGACGCCGCGCGACGAGGCGGAGCGACTCCTCCTTGCCGGGTTGCCTGCCATGAGCGCCTCGCTGATCGAGGGGATCCCACGCCTCGAGCGTGTCGCGCAGATGATCGCGGGGCAGGGGCGGAGCCCCGAGGAGTGGAAGGCTTCGAGCGGAGAGTCCGAGCACGCGCCGGTCGCGCTCGGGGCGCAGATGATCCGCGTGGCGATCGAGTTCGACCGGCAGCTCGCGCGGGGGCTCGGTACCAGCGACGCGGCCGAGGCGGCGGCGGCCCACGGAACGCACGACACACGCCTCGTCGAGCTCCTCGCCGAGTACCGCGGGCGCGAGACCGAGTCGACCGCGCGGAACGTGCCGCTCGCGCAGCTCGCCGAAGGCATGATCCTCGACCAGGAGGTCGTCGCCGCCAACGGTGTGCTGCTCGTCGGGCGGGGCCAAGAGGTCACGTTCGCGCTGATCCAGCGGCTGCGGAACTTCGCGCGCGGCGTCGGAGTTCCCGAACCCATTCGCGTCCTGTGTCCCGCCGAGAGCGAGGTCGCAGCGGAGGTGGAACGATGAACACGGTGGTGATGCTCGTCGACGACGAGCCGCACGTCACGGCGGCGCTCAGCCGCGGGCTGCACAGGAAGCCCTACGAACTCCTGGTCGCCCGGGGGGGCACCGAAGCTTTGGCCACGCTCTCGCGCCGGCACGTCGACGTCATCGTCACGGACGAACAGATGCCGGGCATGAAGGGGACCGAGCTGCTCGCCTTCGCGTCTCGCAGCCACCCGGAGACGCTGCGCATCATCCTGACGGGGCAGGCGAGCCTCGATGCGGCGATCCGCGCGATCAACGAAGGGCACATCCACCGCTACCTCGTCAAACCCTGTGAGGCAGAGCAGCTCGCGCAGGTGATTGACGACGCTCTCGCCGAGCGTGCCAAACAAGCCGCGCAGGCGGAACACCGGCAACAGGCCGACGAGGAGCGCGCGCTGCTGCGTGAGCTCGAGCGCGAGAGTCCGGGGCTCGGTTCGGTGGCACGCGACGACGAGGGCGCCGTGCTGATCGACGCCTCACTCGTCGTCGAGGACAGCGACTAGCCCTAGGCGCGGGGCCGGCAGCGGACGATCAGGTAGCCCCCCATGTAGCGGAACGGCGCCGTGTGCGCCAGTCGCTCGTAGGCGTACGCGAGTTGGCGGAAGATCGGCCACGCGTTGTTGCTCTTCTTCGAGCGGCAGTACTGCAGCGGGAAGAGCCACGCCCCGGTGACATCCTCGACCTCGAAGCCGGCGTCCTCGAGCTGGCGGCGCAGGGAGGGCCAGTAGATCCAGCCCGTCGGCTCGTCGAACGCGGGCTCGCGGCCCATCGCGCGCATCGCACGGCGGAGCGCCCACTTCACCGGGATCTTGAGAGCACGGATGAAGCCGTGAGGGCTGAGCCAGTTGTACTGCACGAGGATGAGCTTGCCGTCGGGGCCGAGCACCCGCGCAGTCTCGCGGTAGGCGAGGTCCTGGTTCGGGATGTGCTGGATCACGCGGACGCAGGTGACGGCGTCGACCGAGCCGCTCGCGAGCGGGATCTCCGTCGCCGAGCCCCAGATCAGCTCCGTCGGGATCGGGATCGGCTCCTCGGCCATGCCCTCGGCGGCGACGCCGAGCAGGCGGCGGCTGCGATCGAGGCCGACCATGCGCTCGGCCCGCGGCGCGAAGTGGCGCAGGAAGCGCCCGTGGCCGCAGCCTAGGTCGAGCAGCGCGGGGACGGGCGAGGCGCCGAAGACGCGATCGAGCGCGTCCGCCTCCACCTCGGTCATGTAGCGGCCGAAGCTGCCGCGGAACGCACGGTCGTAGTCGGTGCGCTCCCAGAAACCCGCCTTGCGCTCGGCGAGGATCTGGTCGTGCTCGCTGCTCTCGGTCTGCGTCTCGGGTCTCGTCTCGGTGCTCATACCAGGCGAATCCTCTCGAGAAGGCCCCGGAAATCGGTGACGAACGCGTCCGAACGTGCGGTCAGCTCGCCGAGCAGCGCGTCGTACCAGTCCCGGCAGTCCGGATCCTGGGGCGAGTAGCTGTTCGGGTGGAGGTTGACCGTGACGACCGTGCCCCTCTCCGCGGCCCTATCCAATACTCGTCGAAGGTAAGCCCGGGCTCCCGCGAGGTCCAGCCCGAGCCCGGTGACAGAGAACAGCGTCGAGTCCATCAGGTGCAGCGGGATCTCGACGAGGCCCTCGCGCACGAGGCGGGGGCCGGGAAGAGGGACCTCGTCCGGCGCGAGCCGGGAGCGGTCCATCACGGTCGAATCGTAGCTCAGGCCGGCTTGCTCCATCCCGTCGTACACGGTGCTCGTCAGCCTGAGGTAGTGCATGCGCAGCCCCCGGATCGGGGCTCCGGCCGCGGCGGCGATGTCTGCGGCCTCCGCGGCGAGAGCCGCGGCGTCTTCCTGGGCCTGCCCGTGAAGCCCGACCTCCTGCCCGGCGGCGACGAGGCGTTGGACGGCAGCGGTCATCGCGTCGGGCGAGTAGGCGATGCCGAGACCGCGGCGCGCGGCGACGAACCAAGTCGAACACACGCCGGCGCGGCGCTCGGCCTCGAGCAGGGTTTCGAGCACGTTCCAGGGGTCGCGGCCGAAAGGGACGCCGGCGAGGCGCGCCCACGCGGCGAGCGCCTGGCCGGGCCGGAAGCGGCCGAGGAAGTTCTGCCGGCCGATGTTGACCGCGTAGCGCAAGAGGAAGCCGTCGACGAAGTGCTCGCGGAGCCCGAGGTGGTCGACGTCGTGCGAGAGGCACACGCCAAATCGGCAGCCCGCGGGGAGCTCGACGGGGAGCTCCCCACTGCGGGGCTCCTCCGGGTAGGGCACGCTCGGGCGGGACGAGGCGCTGCGCGCGGGGCGGGTCACAGTGTTAAGCTCCGGCCTCTCCGGGCGGGCCAGTCGGCCTTCTCCGGGGTACGGGTGGCCGGTCTCCACGCCCTCGTGGCGCCCGGCTCACTCGTTCGAGTTCGTGTTTTATAGGCGCTTCCGGCCGAAAGGCCAAGCGGCGCGAGGGAATCGGAAGAAGATGGCGAGGTTCGGAACACTGCTGCGGGCGCTGCGGGAGGGCAAGACCGAGGACCTCCGGGCGGCGCTGACGCGCTCGCTGATCCCCGCGTCCCTGTTTCGCAAGAACGAGATGATCCTCGCCCGGTTGACGAAGCCCCGTCCGCTGCCGCGGCCCCTCGACAACGTCCAGATTCGCTGGGCGGGCCCGGAGGACGAGGGGGCGCTCCAGGCGATCCGGCCGCGCGCCAAGGGCTACGCGCACAACTTCGAGACCTCGCTGTGCCTGATGGGCGAGGTGGGCGGCGAGCCGGCGAGCTTCAACTTCTTCGAGCACGGCGATTGACACCTCTCCCGCTCGAACGGCTACCGCTTCCGCCTCGGGCCGGAAGCGGTCTGGGCCTGGGGCTTCGAAGTCCACCCGCGCTTCCGCATGAGCGGTGTGTTCGCCAAGCAGTGGGCCTGCGCCGTGCCGATGCTCGCCGAGCGCGGTGTGACACGGATCTACGGCTCGATCCAGGCCGACAACCCCCGCTCGGTCAAGTCCCACAGGAGGCTCGGTTTCGAGTTCCTCTACCGCTATCGCGTGCTTCGGATCGCGGGCCTGGCCCGCCACACCGTCAGCCCGGAAGGGGGACTCGGAGAGCCTGCGCGGGGCTGGGGGCGCCGGGACGGGGCTGATCCCGAGTCAAACTGCGAAGCCCCCTGAACTTTCTTTACTTTCGAGGCGCCGATTCCTGCTGCGTGCCCGCGGAAACGAGGTACGTTCCGCTTGGGGAAACAGGGGTTAGGCTGTGCAGAGGTCTTGGGCACTCAGGCTCGGGACGGCGATCGACGCCGTCTGCGCGCGTGACTTCGCGGTGCTTCGCGCAGCCGTGGAGCGTGGCCTTTTCCCCGCGTCGCTGTTCCGCCGAAACCGCCTGCTGATCGCGGCACTGCGTGAGCCGCGCCCGCCCCAACGCTTTCTCGACGACTTCCGCGTGCGCTGGGCCGCCCGCCGGGACATCGGAGCGCTTGCCCAGGTGCGCGAGCGCAGCGAGCAGTTCGAGGCGTTCTTCGGCGCCGGGCACCTCTGCGTGATCGGCGAGCTCGCCGGCCTCCCGGTGACCTTTAGCTGGCTCGAGCTCGACTGCGAGCACGTCTCGCGCTTCAACGGCTACCGCTTTTCTAGCGGTCCCGGCTCGGCGTGGGCCTTCGGCTGCGCCCTGCGCCCCGGACTCGAGGGCGAGGGGCTGCTGCACCAGCACTGGTATCGCAAGATGCAGCTCCTCGCGCGCGGCGGGGTCGACGAGACCGTCCTCGCGATCCAGGACGACTGCCCGGCCGAGCGCCTCGAGTACGGCCGCATCGGCTTCCGCCCGACGCACTCGTTGCGGGTCCTGCGCGTCCTCGGCGCCACCTTCCACCGGGCCCGCGCGCTCGAGGGGACGCGCCCCCGGACGCGCCGTGGTGTCGGTGCGTGGCGTGGCAGCGCCCTCCTGTCCGGCGACCCGGGTGGGGGTGGCTCGTCGCGGGCACTGAGCACCGGCTGAGCGGGCCCGCACACGATTGCATTCCCCGTCGGTCTCTGCTTATCTGACCTCCCCTTCGATTTCATTGGACTTCTATCTGCGGAGAAGGCAGCGATGAGTGTGCACCCCCTCGCGGGCAAGAAGGCGCCCCGCTCGATCCTCGTCAACGTCCCGCGGCTCGTCGCCGCGTACTACACGCTGAAACCCGAGGTGGCCGAGCCCCGTCAGCGCGTGTCCTTCGGGACCTCCGGGCACCGTGGCTCCTCCGTCCGGGGCAGCTTCAACGAGCAGCACATCCTCGCAATCACGCAGGCGATCTGCAGCGTGCGGCGCGAGCTCGGCGCGACGGGGCCGCTCTTTCTCGGCATGGACACCCACGCGCTCTCGGAGCCAGCGAGGATGAGCGCGCTCGAGGTGCTCGCGGGCAACGGCGTGCAGGTCTGTCTCGACGCGGAGCTCGGGTACACGCCGACGCCCGCGGTCTCCCACGCGATCCTCGGCTACAACCGGGGCCGGAGCTCTGGGCTCGCGGACGGCATCGTCGTCACGCCCTCGCACAACCCGCCGGAGGACGGCGGCTTCAAGTACAACCCGCCGCACGGCGGGCCGGCCGACAGCGGCGTGACCAAGACGATCGAGGAACTCGCGAACCGGCTGCTCGCCGAAGGCGGCAGCGGGATCCGGCGCGTCCCCTTCGAGACGGCGCTCGCCGCGGAAGGGACGATTCGCCACGACTNNACCGACTTCGTCGGGCCCTACGTCGAAGGTCTCGCCGAGGTCGTCGACATGGAGGCGATCCGTGCGGCGGGGATCAAGATCGGCGTCGACCCGATGGGGGGATCGGGCATCGACTACTGGGAGCCGATCGCCGAGCGCTACGGTCTCGATATCGAGGTGGTCAACGAGAGCGTCGACCCGACCTTCTCGTTCATGCACGTCGACAAGGACGGCAAGATTCGCATGGACTGCTCGAGCCCCTGGGCGATGGCCGGGCTGATCGAGCACGCCGCGCGCTTCGACGTCGCGGTCGGCAACGACTCCGACTACGACCGCCACGGCATCGTGACCAAGAGCGCAGGGCTGCTCAACCCGAACCACTACCTCGCGGTGGCGATCGAATACCTCTTCACGCACCGCCCGGACTGGCCGGCGAGTGCGGCGATCGGCAAGACCCTGGTCAGCTCCTCGATGATCGACCGCGTCGCGGCGTCGCTCGGCCGGACGCTTGCCGAGGTGCCGGTCGGCTTCAAGTGGTTCGTCGACGGGTTGCTCGACGGCAGCTACGGCTTCGGCGGGGAGGAGAGCGCCGGTGCGTCGTTCCTGCGCCGGGACGGCTCCGTGTGGTCGACCGACAAGGACGGGATCATCCTCGACCTGCTCGCGGCGGAGATTCTCGCCGTCACGGGCAAGGACCCAGGGGAGCGATACGCTGAGCTCGTCGAGCGCTTCGGCGAGCCGGTTTACGAGCGTCTCGACGCGCCGGCGACGCCGGAGCAGAAGGCGGTACTCGCCGGGCTCGACCCTTCGGCCGTCACCGCGACGGAGCTCGCTGGCGACCCGATCGTCGCGAAGTTGACCCGCGCGCCGGCGAACGACGCAGCGATCGGCGGGCTCAAGGTCGTCACCGAGCAGGGGTGGTTCGCGGCGCGTCCCTCGGGCACGGAGGACGTCTACAAGATCTACACGGAGAGCTTCCGCGGGAAGGAGCACCTCGGCCAGATCCAGGAGGAGGCGCAGGCCATCGTCGGCGCGGCGTTCGGGAGTGGCGCTTGAGCGAGTACGACGACGCCTACGCGAAAGACCCGGCGCTCTTCGGCGTCGAGCCCGAGCCGTGGCTGCTCGAACACACCGGCGCGCTCGACCGCGCGATGACCGTCCTCGATGTCGGCGCGGGGCAGGGGCGTCACACGCTGTACCTCGCGCGCCGCGGATTCAACGTCGTCGCGCTCGACCCCTCCGCCGTGGCTGCCGAGACGCTCGCCCGGAGCGCGGCGCGCGAGGGGCTGCGCGTCGACGTGCGCCAGGAGCCCTTCGAAGTGCACGGGGAGGGGGGCTACGGCGCCATCCTCGTGTTCGGTCTGTTGCCGATCCTCGGCGAGACGGGGCTCTCCGCGTTGCGTGAGTTGCTCGCGCGCGGGCTCGCCTCGGGGGGGCTCGCCTTCGTCACGGCGTTCACCGACGAGGACGCGCGCTTCGGCGAGATCGCGTCGAGCTGGGAGGCTCTTGGGGACGGCGTGTTCGGCAAGGAGTGCGGGGAGCGCCGCCGTTTCGTGCCGGCGGGGACCCTGCCGTCGCTGTTTCCCGAGCTCGAGCCCCTCGCGTTCCGCGAGCGGGTCGGCCCATGGCACCGGCACGGCGACAGCGCCCCCGAACGCCACGCGCTCGCCGAGCTCCTCGTGAGGCGGCCCCGTGCATGACACGGCGATCGACGGTCCTCACGGGGCGCTTGCTGCCCGGCGCGCCGGGGGCGACGGGTCGACCCTCGTCTTCGTCCACGGGAACGCGGGCAGCAAGGAGCAGTGGACGCTTCTTTGCGAGGAGCTGACGGAGCTCCCCCGTCTCGCGTTCGACCTGCATGGCTTCGGAGCGTCCCTCGATGCGGCTGCGGGCGGCGCCGAGCTCGCGGACTACGTGGGTGATCTGCTCGCGGTGTGTGCGGCTTGCGGGCCCTCGCGCGTGGTGGTGGTCGGACACAGTTACGGCGCGAGCGTCGGACTCGCGGCCGCGGCCGCGCTCGGGGAGACGCTCGCCGGGCTCTTCTTCATCGATGGTGCGCCGGACATCAGCGAGCGCCCAGCTCCGGAACGCGACGCCCTGCTCGCTGCGCTCGAGCCCGCCACCTACGCCGAAGCGACCTCGATGTGGTTCGCGCAGATGCTCGAGCGTGCGCGGCCAGAGACGATGACGCGGGTGCTCGACGACTTGCGCGCCACGCCGCGGGAGCGGCTCGTCGCAACGCTGAGCGGGGCGTTCGCGTACGCACCGCGCTCCGACCTCGCCGCGCTGGGCGTCCCGCGCCACCACCTGCACCTGGCACCGTCGAACACGAGTGCGCGCGCGTTGCACCGCCTCGACGAAGGGATGTCGAGCGAAGCGCTGACCCACACCTCGCACTGGCCGCATCTCGACGACCCTGAGCGGGTGGCGAGCGCATTGCGCATCTTCCTCGCCACGCTCCCGTGACCACGCCACGTTCTTGACGACGCCCCACTGGGACGTCGCTACGCCAAACGCGCATCGTGCAACCGGGGCGTCGATGGAAACATCGCACGGTGACGTCCCGATCGCGAAACCCGTAGCGACGCGCCCG